>Ga0123355_10004534_pt1 | contig 20206 bp, 10 predicted proteins | sample TergutEmb28metaG_3_FD_89872 | JGI IMG/M metagenome (GOLD analysis project Ga0123355, IMG submission 89872) | Embiratermes neotenicus P1 segment gut microbial communities from Petit-Saut dam, French Guiana - Emb289 P1 | ecosystem: Host-associated > Arthropoda: Insects > Digestive system > Gut ...
ACCCAAACGGCGGCCAAGTAACCCTGACATATGATGATTACGGCAACATGACCAGCACAACCGACCCACTAGGCCGTCAAACAACCTGCGACTATGATGATACAGGCAAGCTGGTATCACTAATCATGCCAGACAAAGCGGAAAGCCAGCTAAAATATGACCAACGCGGCAATATAATTTCCATAACAGACAGCACAGGTACAATAATCTACTACGAGTATAACGCCCTAAACCAAGTAACCAAAACTATAAACGGCGAAGGCGCGCCAACATCATTCCAATATGACGCCAAGGGCAATATAACCAAAGTAACTGATGCCCAAGGTAACATCAGAACCTACAAATATAACCTATCTGGCAAAGTAATCGGCATAACCGACTTTGACGGCGGTATAACAGAATACAAATACAACCCAACAGGCAAACTGGAAGAAGCAATAGACCGCCAAGGCAACAGCACAAAGATAACCTATGACCAGATGCAAAACGCAACCAGCGTAACCAACCCATGCGGCGACACCATCCATTACGAATATGACCAATACAACAGAGTAATCCGCACAATAGATGAGGACGGCAATGCCACCACCTACAGTCATGATCCCAATGGCAATGTTATATCTGTAACTTCTCCCATTGGCGCACAAGTCAAGATAACCTACGATGCCCTAAACCGCCAGAAATCTATAACCGAGTCAGATGGTGCAATTACAACAATGGAATACGATCAATCCGGTAATGTAACTCAAGTAACTGATGCCTTCGGCGACATAACGCAGCGGGAATATGACCACGCAAACCAACTAGCTAGCGTGACCGACCCGCTGGGCAACAAAACCACACTAACCTATACAGCTCTAGGCCAGATAGCCACAGTAACAAATCCCAAGGGTGAAACCCAAACCTATGACTATTACCCAGGTGGACAAGTAAAATCTGTAACCCTACCTGAAGGTGAAACCGAAAGCTATATGTACAATAAAAACGGTAAAGTCTTTAAAATAACAGATACCCTAGGCAATGCTACAACTCTAACCTACGACAGCTTAGACAGAGTAATAAAAACAACAAATCCTCTCGGCCATAGTAAGCATTTCGCTTATGACACAGTAGGAAATATAACGCACATCACAGACGAGAGCGGCAATATAACCCAGTATAGGTATTCGCCGTTGGGAGCTGTAGTGGAAATCATAGACGGAATGGGGCACAGTACAGCATATAGCTATGACGCCATGCAGCGTCTAACTGAGCTAAAGCAGTATAATAATCTAGGTGAACCCCTAGTAACCACGTATCACCGCAATAAAAAAGGCGAAGTTGTATCAGTATCTTCACCCCTGGGTGATGTAGTCAAATATGATTACAATGCAATAGGTAATGTAACGCGTAAGCTAGATGAGGATGGCCTGGAAACCTTGTATGAGTATAACCTTGCTGGCAAATTGGCTCAGATAACTTATGCAGATGGCAGAACTGTAAAGCTTGAGTACAACGCCCTTAAGCAGCTAATCGCCATGCATGACTGGTTGGGTATAACAAGCATAGAGAAGGATTCACTAAACCAAACAACTAAAGTAACCGATTATAAGGGCAACGAGGTGGGTTATGCATACAATACCCTAGGGCAACGTGAAAAATTAATTTATCCAGACGGAAGAGAGATATACTATGAATATACATCCTCTGGAAAACTATCAAGTATACACAGTAAAACATCAGCCGGAATAGACATTACATCCTACACTTACGACCCACAAGGAATGCCAACAAAACGCATCCTGCCAGACGGTACAATTACATTATACAGCTTCAATCCACTAGGAGCGCTGGCAAGCCTACAGCATAAAAATGTAGCTGGCGAAGTTCTTGACAGTTTCATATACACATATGACCCATCAGGAAACGTCACCAAAATAGAAAAACACCGAATAGATGCCGAAACTGACAGTGGTGTGTTTACGTATGCCTATGACCCACTAAATCGCCTGATACAGGAGCAAGACGGGATGAGGTCAATAAAACAATATGTATATGACCCGCTGGGTAACCGTGTATCCACCGTTGAAAATGGCATTCCAACCCACCATACCTTTAACGCCAGGAACCAACTAGTGAAAACACTAGAAGGCAATGCCATAACTGACTATACCTATGATAACCGAGGTAACCTGACTAAGGTATCAAAAGATGGGCAATTGAAGCATCTCTATACCTACGACCCAACTAATATGATGACAGCAGCGCACAACCCAGAGGAAGGCGATGCAACCTACACATACAACGGCTTCCGCAACCGTGTGGCAATACTGGAAAGATATGTTGCAGGCACGTCAAATGAAATACATTATGCATTAGACTTGACGCTGCCATACGATAACTTGCTGATGATGCATACAACCAGCGGCACACCTAACCATGATATTAGCCAGCAGGGGGAAACGGAGACACATGCTCAAGCATTTACATGGGGGAACAGCCTGCTATCCACAACAATGGCAGCAACCAACCAAACCCACTACTACCTGCATGATCAAATGGGATCACCAATTAGGATGATAGGTGGCAATAACTATGCTAGTGCTTTTGCGTATGATGCTTTTGGCAAATCCATTTCCACACGCGATACGCAAGATAGCGCAAGCCATAAAAATATCTCCAACCCGTTCACATTCACAGGCTATCAGTTTGATAAAATCTCAGGCCTGGATTATGCACAAGCTCGTTACTATAACCCCCATGTAGGGCGTTTTACCGCAGAGGATACGACAAGCGATGGGTTAAATTGGTATCAATCCTTTAGAGCAAACCCTCTTAGGTACAAGGATAAAAATGGCTTGTGGTGTTGTTGTGTGCACGATGACATGACTCGTGAATGGGCTATAGAAATGGGTTTTTGTGAGAATTTGGCTGCAGAAATAGGCAGTGCAACTTATGGTGCTGATTCTATTTGGCGTGGCAATAGTTTTCTTCCTGACCCCGTTGGTAATCAAGGCATACATTTCAATAGGTTTGACCCAGGGGATCCAAGAGGTGATGATTCGCGGGAATACTACTCGGACTTATATCTGGAAAGAGCAATTGCGGCCTGGAATCGGGCACATTCACATTACTACGCAATTTACCAAGAAGCGTACTATTGGATGCGCCGAGAGATGCTTATGCCGTATGTGAAAGAAGCAGGCAACGCACGAAGGATATTTAACAGAGAACGTCAGCGTGCTCTTAATTACCTAGGCATATCATTACATGCAATACAGGATATCCCGGCCCATGGCCAAATAGGTGCAGGCAGTGACAATATATCTGGACATGCGATGGATACAATCCGTAGCAACAGTGCGGCGCGAAGGTTTGTCAACTATTTGATTTTACTAAATGGCCCAATGATTGGATCTGAACTTTTGACTTGGGCGCCTAACCCAGACAGTATAAATTATGAATGGGGGGATGATACGATGACCTGGTTGATAATGGCGCTTGATCCTAATAATAATGCTAGGATTTTTGATACTAGACAATTGACAAGGGATGTTTTGGAGCAATTTGCTGATGGAATTGATATGCGGCTAAATCCAGTATCAAGCCTTCATCGTGCAACGTGTGACGATGGCACTGCCGATAATAGGACAAATACTGGAACGAATGGAGCTGGTGGCAGTTCCGATTCTGGTGGTGGTGGTTCTCATGGGGCAAATTATTGGTTCTAGAGAACATGTTAAGGTTATGTGAGGAGAATTTATCTGTGAGAATGAAAATAATTGCTAGTATACTGTTTATCTGCTTAATAGCTGTTTTTGTCGCATCCTGTGGATACAGGCCTAGTGTGCCGTCACCTCGTCCAGAGCCGGATGTATTACCTATATTACCGCCAATTGTTAGTATGGCAACCAGCGGTCATACAATGGTTATTGGGTCTGATGGCAGTTTATGGGCAGAAGGCATTAACATACGTGGAGCACTTGGAGACGGTACAGAACTAACCAGGTGGTTTTTTGACCAAGTTGGCACTGATATGGATTGGGCAAGTGTTGATACTAGTAATTGGCGTACAGTTGCTATCAAAACAGATGGCAGTCTCTGGGCTTGGGGTAGCAATCAGCATGGTGAACTTGGGGACAATACAAGAGTTCATAGGCTTACTCCTGTACAGATAGGCTACGAGATGGATTGGGCCATAGTGTCCGCAGGAAATGTCTTCACTGTGTCAATTAAAACAGATGGCAGTCTTTGGGCTTGGGGTAGCAATCTTCGAGGACAACTTGGCAATGGTAGGGGGGGGTACGCAGAATCTGGAAGCCTAGCCCCTATACAAATTGGTACGGATACCGATTGGATTTTTGTAGCTGCAAGCAGCGGACATGTACTGGCAATTAAAGAAGATGGCAGCCTTTGGGCCTGGGGGAATAATTTTAATGGTCAACTTGGTGACGGAACAACTATGACTAGGCTTGCACCTGTAAGGATTGGCATTGACTATGACTGGGTAAGTGTATCTACATACACATCACATGTAGTAGGCTTAAGGTCTGATGGCAGTCTATGGGCTTGGGGTGATAATAGTATGGGGCAACTAGGTGATGGTACACGAGAATCGCGCTTGCGTCCTGTGCAAGTAGGTATTTATACAGACTGGATTAGCTTTGCTGCTGGTCAAGGTTATACCATAGCAACAAGGTCAGATGGAAGCCTTTGGGTATGGGGTTTTCGAACACCACTATTTTTTGGCGGGCTGGCAGAAAGAGACCATACAATCCCAACTCAAATCCACCCATACTACCATTGGGTGGATGTAGCTGCAGGCGGTAATCGCGCATTTGCAATCATACAAGATGGACGCATACGACGACTGGGGTATGCTTTTCCCGAGTGACAAGGTATGCAATGCCAATGGAGTTAGCAGAGGGCGTTTTAGATTGATTTGCTGATGGAGAATAGAGATACACAATCCTGTAACAAGCCTTCACCGTACAACGATGGCACTGCCGATAACAAGGCAAATGCACAGATTGCTGCGCAATGGCTGTACACAAAGCCATAAGCTCTCAGCAATATTATGATATAGCACAGCCAAAACCCGCAAAGAATCCCCCCAAAGGAGCCCAACCATGAAAAAACGCTGGATCCCCGTCATACTACTACTAACCGCCGCCACCTTCATAACAGGCCTACGCATAGGCGCCCAGCGGGAAGCCGCCAATCACCACCCCCAAAACCACCACCGCGCCCAAGCCGATGCCATCCACCACAACACAACAATAGCAGTAGTAAACGCAGACACAGGCGCAGCAATAAACGGAGCCCGCTACAACTACTCGGCAGCAATAATCAATACCCTAAGCGCTGACTTCGAGCTGGTATCCCCCGCCATGGCCCAGACGGGACTCGCCAATGGTACATACGGCGCAATAATCACCTTCCCCCCGGAAACCACCCAAAGAATCCTATCCTTCAACGCCCAAGCCCCACAGCGGGTGCAGCTAGACTTCCAAATCAGCCACGACCTGCCGGAGCGGGAATTTCTAGAAACCTATATCACAATAACAGAGCTGCAGCTGGCAATAAACACAACGTTGGCCGGCACATATGTAAGCTCAATCCTACGCCAGTTTCATCAGGCCCAAGACCAGGTAGATGGCGTCTTTCGCAATTCCCTTGCAGACCTTATGGCCCTGGAAATCATAACCTTGGCCGACTTCACCGCCACCCTAACCCTAGACGAAGTACCCCAAATCCCTCTGGTCCCTCGTGAGCTTGACAATGTATTTTACATGGAGCAGGTGCAAAGCTTTGCCCAGGAGGTTTCAAGCTGGTACAGAAACAGCTACGCCATGGCCTCAGACCAGTTCCTATGGATGCGGGAAGGCCTCTTTGCCCTAACCGCCGACTTCCCCGAGCAGGAGAACCAGTGGATGGAGATGCTATACCTGTGGACAGGCTATTCCATAGAATATGGCGAACTGCTGGAGCAATACTCTGCATATGTACGCGCCCATGAAGAAGCCCTGGCAGCTTGGCATGAAGAAAATGTAACCTGGAATCAGGCTTTGGAGGATTACCAGCTGCAAGTAGAGGACTGGCATCAGGACTCTAATTTCTGGTTTGAGGATGCATATCAGTGGCACATAGAGTATCTGGGCTTCTTGGATGAAGCAATGGAGTACTTCGAATCTCTAGAGGACTTTCATCAAGAGCTTGAAGACAATGTAAACGCCCTGCAGGATGACCTGACATCCTGGAAGGACGTGCTTATACAATACGAAGAATGGCTAGCCGACCGTGTGGAAGAATTAAGAGAGATGACAGAGCTGTACAACTACCAAGCCCAAATCGCCAACGATTTCAACGAAGACCTGCTTGATTGGCATACCCGCCTAGACTACTATGTTGATGCCCTGGATCAGTGGAACATTTATGTGGAAGATAGGCTGGATGAAATGCACGATTGGCAAGATAGCCTAAACAGCGTAACAACACAGTTTCAAATAATAATTAATAACACAAACCACGCAGCCGCGTCTTTGCCTCTACAGCCGTCGCTGCCGCCACAACAACCTGCTCCTGGGAACCTATTGACAGATATAATTATACCATTGCCAATCCCCAGTGTCCCGCAACTGACTATCTCCGGCTGGCAGCCGCCGGTAGTGGATGCGCCCCAGGTATATATCCCACCATCCCCAGGCTTAACGGGGAATACATTCCATGATGCACAAGCCCTGGCCCAGTGGTATGGTCAGCTGCAAGCCGCAGCCTCGGGGCTTGGCGTTTTGCAGTCAAGCCTTCAAGGGGCAATCCCGGCATTGGAAAGCCGCCAGGCCCAGCTAAGCAGCTATTATGCAAGCCTTGTAAACATCCACGCACCGCTGCAAGCCTCCCAAGATGAAACACGTATCTGGTACAGCAGCCTCATGGGGGTATATTCCCAGATGTTTATGTGGGATAGCGAGCTGCGTCAACATTCCCAAGGGATGGTCATGTGGTTCAATGAAGCGGAAGACTTTGTGGCAAGCCTGGCTGTCACCCAGTTTCCGGCCCTGCCGGGTTATGTCCAGTGGCAGCACATAGCCTTTCCGGGGGATATGCACTTGCTGCTGCCGGATCAATTAGAAATGATGGAAATGATAGACCTGCCGGACTGGGAAGAATACCTGCCGGCCCCGGCCCCATACGACGGCACACAGGTAGTAGATGCGTTTAACATAGAGTTCCCCCTACAGGGCAATGCAATAGAGCCAATGTACCTAGAAAGACCTGCTGCATTTGCCAACTATACAATCCCCCAAACCGTAGACTATCACGAGTGGTTGACGGCAATCCAACCCCTTAATCCCCAGGTCGCACCGCCTCCAAGGCCGGATAATTTTTGGTCGTCCTTGGATTTTATGCATTCCCAGCTATCTAGCTTTGATGTAGGTGAATTTTTATCCGATGATATCCTGCGGATGGTTGACCAGTCACTCAATGCCTACGATGTATTCCTGCAAGCCTTGAGATACGAAATCTCATTCCTATTTCAAGATAATATCTGGCTAATGTACGATATCCACGCAGAATACGAAGATTTTCTATTCCACCTACGCCACAATGCCCTAGATGCCAACTGGAACGAGCAGCAAGCCCTGCAAGATGCAATTGCAACATTTGCAGTGGCAAGGGAGGATACCCATGATGACAACATACAAAGGTTGGCAGGCTTTGCATCTATGATGCCGGAAAGTAGGGCCGCTGCGGGTGTAAGCCAGGACTTGGTAGATTTTGCGGTTATGCCCTTATATTTTGCGCCGCTGTCTTTGCGTAGCATTGGACCGGCGGCACATGATGCGGCATTTGGGCCGGCGCAGGCCAACACTCATGCCTTGTACTATACCCTCCAAAGATATCAGATAATTGCGTTGGTGGCGCTTTGTGGGGTGTTTGCCGGGACTGTGATAAGCAGCCTGGTTTCCCGCTTTGGGCGGAAGAAGCGGGAAGAAGCCGAGGCCCGGGGGTATATGTAGGGGTGGTTTTGGTCTTTTTGGAAAAAGCGGTCAAAGGCTGGTTTTGATCCTTTGGATAAAAGCGGTAACGTAACACTATTAAACATAATGAGGGTGAAACCATGTCTTCTCTAGTAATCTTCGACAACAGCCGCTGCCGCGAGTATTCTGATACCGCAGCCCCATTCGAATTACCCTTGTCAGCGAGTGCCCTAGAGGGGCTTGACCCTGGCATACCAATTGCAGACCAACTATCGCTGCCACAAGGCGAGCTGGTACAATTGGTCGATGGCATAAATCTGCTACAACACAAAGCCACCCCCTATCATTTTTCAACAATAGGGGTAACTCCCATTCGCATAGGCCCTTACCACGGCGTTCATGATCACCATGTAATCCTTTCTCGCGGCCCGCATATAATCTTGCAAAACACCAGCACCGACTTAGCTATCCACCCCCAAAGCCTAGAAGTCTTTGACCCAACCAACCTATATCTAAACGGAAAAAAGCTAACCGCCGGCTCTCATCCCATACAGCCCGGCGACAGCATCTGGGCTGGCACAACCAATATTATAGTACAATCCGGCTACCTTACATGCGCAGGGGCCAGCTACATCTCCAATCTAAATATCTCCACTCACACCCCGGAGAAATATGAAGAGTTTCCAACCTACAAGCGCTCCCCACGCATTATCAAACGCGAACCAACCGAAACCGTAGAATTAGCCGCTCCCAAAGAGAAGGACGAGAAAAAGAAAGGCGAGCTAATAAAAAGCATCCTACCGCCCCTGGCAATGATAGCCGTAACCGTAAGCATTGGCATACTAATGGGCCGTGGCCTGTTTATGCTTGCCAGCGCGGCAATGATGTCTATAAGTCTGGTGTTTTCTATTACAACCGCTGTTGGTGATGCCAAGAGCCGCAGAGAAAAGGAAAAAGAACGGCTAAATAACTACGATACCTATCTGCTGGACAAGCGCAAAAAAATACATCAGCTCAACGAGGCCCAGAAAGATGCCTTGCTATATCACAACCTCTCCCCTCATGAAATCCAGCATGAAGTCATGTCATACTCCAGCCGACTATATGAGCGCTCTGCCAATGATAGCGACTTTCTTACCTTGTCTTTGGGGTACTCCACCATTCCAATAAGTTATAAGCTCCAAGCTTCCACCGATGACAAAGGTGAGCCCAGCAAAGATATCCTAGCCGCAGAAATGCGTGCATTGGTGGATTCGTATCAAAATCTAGAAAACATGCCCACAGTAGTTGATCTAAAGCAGGCCCATCTAGGCCTTGTAGGCGAAAAGGCATACATACACCGCCAGCTTACGGCAATAATGACCCAGCTATGTTTTTTTCAAAGCTACCTGGATATAGAAGTCCTACTGCTGGTAGAAGAGGAGTATTGGCAAAAATTCGAGTGGGTACGATGGTATCCTCATTGCCGTGTGAAAAATATCAATATCTCTGGGCTTGTGTCTGCCGAAAACCAACGAGACCAGGTGCTTGGCAATATCGCCCAGATGCTAAAAATGCGGAAGCAAAAACAGGACGAAGAAAAGAAAGACAGCCGCTTTAGCCCCCACTATATTTTCATAATCGATAACCCCAAGCTTATTATCAACCACAGCATAATGGAATATCTCCAAACCTCAGACACGGCCCTAGGGTTTAGTGTCATATACACAACCCATATCCAAGCCAACCTTCCAGACAATATCCGTACAGTGTTTATGTTGGATGGCGGCGATATGGGCCACTTGCTTATGAATGAGGGAGTACTGCTGAATAGGCCGGTGATCCTGTACTCTGACATCGGAGCAAAACATACTTCGCATAGCTTCCCGCAAGCAAGCTTAGAATCAATCTCGCGAAACCTGGCCCCAATCCGCCACAGCCAGGGGGTATCCACTCAGATACCTGACAGCGTAACATTCTTCGAGCTATACAATGTAAAGCGTCCGGATGAAATACCTATCCTAGCCAACTGGGAGCGAAATTCCAGCCATAAATCCTTATCCGTGCCATTGGGCCTTAGGGGCAAAGATGATATCGTATCCCTTAATCTCCACGAAAAGGCCCATGGGCCCCACGGCTTGGTCGCAGGAACCACCGGCTCCGGTAAATCGGAAATTGTACAGTCTTATATCTTGTCTTTGGCTGCCAATTTTCATCCACATGAAGTTGGTTTCCTGTTGATAGACTATAAGGGCGGGGGCATGGCCAATCTTTTTGCCCGTCTGCCGCATCTTCTAGGCACGATAACAAACTTAGACGGCAGCGAAAGTATGCGGGCCCTAGCTTCAATTAAAAGCGAGTTGGCTCGTCGCCAGCGGGTTTTTGGGGAGTACGGGGTAAACAGCATCAACCAGTATACTAAGCTGTGGAAATCAGGGGAGCTTGGCCAAGCTGCAAAACCAATGTCTGAGGCGTCCACTCAAGAAACCACACTTACAAATGAGGTATCCATCCTCCAGCCCATGCCTCATTTATTTATTATTTCAGATGAGTTCGCCGAACTGAAAAAAGAGCAGCCAGAGTTTATGAGCGAGTTGGTAAGCGCAGCCCGTATAGGCCGAAGCCTGGGCGTTCATCTAATCTTGGCCACCCAAAAACCTTCCGGCGTAGTAGATGACCAAATCTGGAGTAATTCAAAGTTTAAGCTAGCCTTGAAGGTAGCAGATGAATCCGACAGCAACGAAATACTAAAAACCCCAGATGCAGCCAGAATAACCCAGCCTGGGCGGGCATATCTGCAAGTAGGCAATAATGAAATATATGAGCTGTTTCAGTCGGCCTACAGTGGTGCACCCTATAGCGAAGAGGTTGTTAAGCGGGGCTTTGATAGCCGGGTATATGCCATAAATAAACTGGGGCAAGGGGAGCTGCTTAACGAGGATCTAAGCGAGGTAGACCCAGGAGAAGACTCGAAGCTGACTCAGCTTGACGTAATAGTAGGTCATATTCAACAGGTATATGAAGGCCTAAGTGCCACACCAGTAGAAAAACCATGGCTGCCGCCATTGACAGAAAAGCTTGTAACAAATCACATTGCACGAGACATGGATGTGGGGCTTATTGATTCCCATAACCTATCTGTGGCTATAGGCATGGTGGATATCCCAGAGCAGCAGGCGCAAATCGAATATTCTCACCATTTTATGGATGACGGCAATTTTGCAGTGTTTGGGGCATCCGGTTTTGGTAAATCAACCCTTGCAATGAATATTGCCCTTACAATGGCCTCTAACAACTCGCCAAAACTGCTTAACTACTTCATCTTAGACTATGGCAACTCTGCCTTAGCGCCGCTGCGGGAGCTTCCCCATACTGCCGATTATTTGACTTTCGATGATGCCGAAAAACTGGACAAGCTAGTCAAGCTGTTAAGTGATGAGCTAAAAATTCGCAAGTCTATGTTTGCGGCGGCCAGAGCTACTAACTTTAAAATGTACAATAGTCTTGGGATAGATAATAGTCTCGGGATGGATAATAGCCCCGGGATGAGAAGCGCGGCAGTTGACAAGAAACTCCCAGCCATTTTACTAATAATAGACAACTATGACGTTATTAAAGAGGTAGGCGCAGAGCTGGAGGAGTTTCTTGTAAAGCTGACCCGGGACGGCACAGGAGTAGGGATTTACACAGTAATAACAGCATCACGCTACAATGCGGTACGTTACTCTGTAATAAATAATTTCAAGAACAAGGTTGCCCAATATATGTTTGATTCATCAGACATCACCGCAGTAACGGGGCGCAGCGCTTACAAGCTGCCGGATATCCGTGGCCGGGCTCTGGTGAAGATGCAAGATGTGCACATAGCCCAGTGCTATCTCCCTGCTCCTTACGACAATGATGTGGAGTATGCAAAGCATCTAAGCATGATAATATCAGAGATATCCAATAAAAATACAGCATCCAAAGCCATGGGCATACGGATAGTGCCCGATGTTGTTGCCTATGATGATCTCCTGCCATATGTAAAAATCAATAAAAATCAGGCAAGCAGCAAGGAACTGATCTTGGGTTTTGATATAGAAAGTACGAATCCTATGTACCTGGATCTAAGCATCCCCTGCCAGATGATAATAGGCGGGCCGTCTACAGGCAAAACAAATATTCTTAAACTGCTTGCCATGCAGCTAATTGTTGGACCAGATGTTACAGAGTCGGGTCTTGTGCCGAGTCACATGCTATTCATTGCCGACTCCAGGGCCGGTGATTTGCACGCACTGGAAGGCCAACCTGGCATTACTTACATGGGTACGGAGAGTCAGCTGGAGAATTTCTATCTAAACCTGGCCGAAGAAGTAAATCAGCGCCAACAAGCACAGCTTGCGTCCGGCTTGCGCCAGCGAGAATTTAATGCCTCTCAGCCTCCGATCTTAGTACTAATAGACGATGGCGATAACTTTATAGGATTATGCGGCTCAAAAGCCAAAGAAATAGAGAATCTTATTCCAAAGGCCGTCGACTGTGGCATTAACTTTATAACCACCACCCTGCCATCAAAGATGCGGGGATATGATAATGTGACTAAGCTGCTAAAAGACGCCCAAGGTGGCATAGTCCTAGGCAATCCTGGTGACCAAAGCATCTTTCAGATCACAGCCCCTAGAGGATATAAAACCGTGGCGGATATTGGGTTCTGGTTTAAGCGCGGGGATGTACGGCAGGTTAAGTTGCCGCTGATTTAATGTCTTTCCGCGCCACAAATTCTGTCTATTGGCGGCGTAGGAACAAGCCTTAAAATGAAAAAAAGTATCTCTCCAATTCCGCGCACAATGCATGATACACAGGCAGATGATACTCCTGCACCTGAGGCGTAGAATCCGACGGCACTTTAACCGCAACATCGCACAGCCCGGCCAGCTTGCCGCCGCTATACCCTGTAAGAGCTATTGTGCCAAGGCCCATAGCCGCACCAAGCTCTGCCGCAAGGCAGACATTGGCGGCGTTGCCGGAGGTGCTTATGCATATCAGGCAATCACCTTTGCGTCCGTAGCCATACACTTGCTGAGCAAACACAATATCCGCAGAAATATCATTGGAAAGGGCTGTAATCAGCGCTGTCTCAGTTGTGAGAGAATGGCAAGGCAGTGCGCCTTGTAGTTTTTCGGATAGCAGCGCTGCTGTTTCGGATGAAAGCTTGTTGGTTATGTGCTTGGAAAAATTCACAGGGCGTTTTAGCAAAAAGCCCTTCATCAGTTCTCCGGTGATGTGCTGGCAATCTGCCGCCGAGCCGCCGTTGCCGCATACATAGATGCGGTTGTCTGCTTTAAGGGTATCGCGCATCAATTCGAATGCCATGCATATATCATCTATGCATGGTATAAGAGATGGGTAGGCTGCTGCCAATTTATTTATATACACTACATTCTCCTCGCCGCTTGCTGTGAGCAACTATGTTACCTTGAATTGTTACGTTTTTTGACTGTAACATTAATATCAAAATCAATTGGTCTATTTTTGTGCTGCACTCATATTTGTATCATACCACCCCAGCACCTCTTCTGCCGATGCCGTGCCGGTGGTTCCGATTTTCTGTATTGTAACGCCGCTGCAAAGCCCTGCGAAAAAGGCAGCCTCTGGTGGGCTGGCCCCTGCTGCGCTTGCCAGGGAAAAGCCGGAGATAAAGCTGTCGCCCGCACCTACAATGTCAATATCGCCCCTTACCGCAAAGGCCGGTATGTGAGTGACTTCTCCTTTATGTGCATACAGTGCCCCTTCCGGACCTATTGTCATTATGACATCGGTGTTGTTCATGCTGGATAGGGCCATAGCGGCATTGGCGTGTTTTTGTAGTAGGCTCACCGGCTGGCCTTGTTGATATGATTGTAATCGGATTTGCTCATCTAAACCGTTTTCTGTAGCTATCTCTACGGCCCTTGTGGCTTCTACCTCATTAGGCTTTAGAATCATATTTTTGTACATGCCTATCTTGTCGCGGCTGTCTACAACTATTGTAAGGCCATCAGCGGCTAGCTTGTGAAGATGCTGCCGCACTTTTTCGGTTATAGCGCCGTATACGTTGGTGGGTAGTTGGTCGCAGATGCATAGAATGTCTGCGCGGGCGGCTAAGGTATCCAGGTCTTTAATCATGGCATCCTCAATATCTGGGCCAAAAGGAGTGACATTGGCAAAATCCAGCCTGGGGTCTTCGTACACCGTGTCGGAAATACCCCGGCGCATTGGCTTGCAGAAGGCGTTGGTTATCAGCCCTTCCCCGCGCACTATATTGGAGGAATCTATGTCCAAGCTTGTCATTATGCTTGTAAGCTCGTGGCCGCGCCAGTCGTTGCCTATTAGTCCTCCGGCAAGTACTTGTTTGGGGGCAAGGGCTGCCAAGTTGGCCGCAACATTGCCGCCGCCGCCAAGAGATATACGCTCCTTTACCACGGGCATGGCAAAATGAGGCGTTTCCCGGGAAAGCTCGGACATTCGCATGTCCACGTCCCAGTATACGTCTATACATAGGTCTCCGAAAATGGCGGCCCGGACAGTTTTGATTTTATCTAAAATTTCTTGGAGGCGGGTTCTTGTTATCGGGGCGAAGGGTTCCATGCCTTTTCATACCTTTCACTCACAGCTTCTTAAACCGTCTTTGCAAACTAATTGTACTAATTTCGCAAAGTGTCTGTATTATACTTGCTCACCAGAAAAAAACTTTATAAGCTGATCTTTATCAAGAAAATCACCAACTATGACATCCGCCCCGGCCCTAACCAGCCGTTCACGCTTTACAAGGTCTATCCCTTGCCGGGCCTCTTCGTTGCTGGCAAGGCCTAGAGTGCGTGCACCGTTTTCGCGGCCTACCATAATTTCTACTTTGCCATCGCCTACAACGGCTAGCTCACCGCCAGGGATGCCGGTGTCCAGCAAATCCCGGATTACCTTTTCCTTGGAGCAGTTTTCCTTGCCTATGGGTGCACCGGCGATTTTGGTAAAGTACTTGGTTAGGCCAAGGGCTTCTACCTCTGCTTTTACATCCGGGTCGTCTGTACCGCTTGCGACATATAGCTTAGCGCCCATGCCTGTTAGTGCCTTCAGAATGGCCTCGCTTCCGGCAATCATGTAATCTTCACGGCTTGCGGAGCCGTTGGCTAGGGTGTCACGGCGTTTTTTTACCATTTCCATCAACCGCCGGTTGTACTCGGCTTTGTACTCCCATGGGTCTTGGGCTTTACCCTGGCGTGCTTCTACTTGCTGGGCTAGCCATTTCATCTGGAAAATTGTCTGGATTCCGGTGGATTCGTCTATATAGACGCGTATGGTTTCTCTGGCATCTTCGCCCAATAGCTCTATCATCAGGGGTTCCATTATCTTTTCCCAGCCATGGCGAAGGGTTGAGATTGTGCCATCGAAATCGAAGAGAACGGCTTTTACCGGGTTCATATGCTGCCTCCTACTGCCGCATATTTTCAGCGGCGTGAAACGCAAGTCTCATATGGAAATGCTATAACTTATTATACAAAGCAGGAATGGTATCCTTGTGATTGCCGCAAAAATGCCAGCCCATGCCTCCACTACTAGTAGGGCGGCTTACGATATTTTTAATGGGCCGGTAATAGTAATCCGGGTCATCATCACCCTTGGCCCTTTTTACGTCAGCAACGGGGCGCAGGTCAAAATTGGCGGTGACGATATCCTTGGTGGGATGGCCTAAGTTTCGGGCAATAGAAAGAGCCTTGAGAAATACCTCCGGCCCGATAACCGCAGAGCCGAAGTTGAGGAAAGCACCGCCCTCCAAATCGGCAACCGACTGGCATAGTATTTTGAAATCCACACCGCTGGTTGCGCCAATTGCACCAAAATCAACAGACGGGTGCTGGTGGATGATGTCTGTGCCCAAGGCAATGTGATATGTGACAGGAATCTTTAGACGATATGCCTGATACAATACACATATTTTGTGATGTGGGAACTTATCTAGATTTTGCTCAATGTAGGCTCCAAGGCTTTCGCCGTAACCCAGGCCGACGCCCGCCCCGTTGTTGATGGCTTCGTTCATCCAGGCCCCGGTTTCTTCCCACATGCCAAATGAACCGTCCTCTATGGCTGTGGGCACATGCTCGGATGTGCCGCCAAGATAGGCCAGCTCGAAATCATGGATGCTGCAGGCGCCGTTTCCGGCTATATGGGTGATAAGCCCTTTTTCCATCAAGGCGATTAGGTAGCGGGAAAGGCCGCTTTTTATTACATGGGCGCCTATGGAGAGGATTACGGGTCTGCCAGAGGCGCGGGCTTTTAGAATTCGCTTACATAGATCATCAAAGCCATCAGCATTCCATGAGATGCTTCTGCCACCGGCGGACTCCGTAGTGTAATTGGATTCTTGGTTCCCCATGGCATCACAATTATCCCCCCGGCCGGGAACCAGCAAATCTTCAACCTTAACAAGATTAACCCGCTCCCGAGCCGACCATGTTCTTATCTTACTAAAATCAATTTCCATACAGTGACTTCACATACTCCAGCTCGATAGGCGTAAGCCGCTCTACCTGTGGCTCATCTGTATATTCCGCGGGAAGGCAGATGTCGCCTTTATAGCCCCGTTCCTTCAGATACTCGATAATCTCGGGATAGGAGGCCATACCAAAGCGTCCCAATGTATAATAGGGCTGCCAGGTGGTTTCTTCGGCCTCAGGGCCAACTTCCGGTTTCCAATACGCATTCTTAAGGTTAACCAGCAGCAGCTTATCCCAGATGATATCCAGCCCTTGGGCTGCAATTTCACCGGCAAGGCCACTATGGGCGGCATCCCATACCGCGCCAATATAGGCAGGGTCAAAGCCCTCAAGCAGCGACTTAAGCTCCATGGAGTTAAACACCATTGGGCCGTTGTGGTTTTGGACGCCAACTTTTACTTTGTATTTTTCGCAAAGGGGAAGCAGGCCGTCTAAGTATTTGCGGTAATCGTTTTCGCAGTTTAGATAGCCTTTTTTCAGGTCAAACCCAGCCATTATGCGGATAATGGGTACACCCGCGGCTTGGCAGGCGGCAAAGATGTTTTCGTCTGTGCCGGACGCTACACTCATAATGGAGAGACCGTATTCTTGCATTTTTTTAGCAAGGACGGGTAAATCTTTTTCCGCGTTTTCCGGCTCTACTTGATAGCCAGGGCGCAGTGGGAATTCCACGCCATCAAAGCCCCATCCTGCCACTTTTTTGCATAGCTCGTCTGCGGAAATCTCTCTCCAAGGCTTGGTGAAAACTGAGTACTTCATGTATATCATCTCCTTTAATATAGTTCATTCACAAGAGTATGGTCTGTTGCTATGAAATATGGGAAAATCGCTTTTGTCAATAATGAAACAACTATGGCAATTCCCCCTTTAGACGGTTCCGGCTGAGCCGATTTAAAGGTGAATTGCTATAATTGCACGTTACCAGTGGAACTTCCGCTTCTCTTCCTCTGGCAAGTTCTCCCACTCTAACATCTTCTGTTTGCCTTCTTCTGCAGTATGACACAGCTTATAATCCTTAAAAATCTCATTGACAATAGGCTGTGGATCGGTAATAGTATTGTACCGATACGGTTTCCGTGCCATAAGCTGCCGTCCCTTACATCCTGGAACACCGGCAAAAAAATTATTGAAATGATGCTTGGCCAGCAAATGAAAGTCTGGCTCAAGCTCGTAAATAAGCAGCCCTTCGGTAGTAACCTCAGATTCTGCCAGCATGTCCCCATAGTTATCTACAATTACACTTCTGCCGCCATCGCTGCCATCCCCTTGGATGTTTTTTGCCACGACTACATATACAGAGTTTTCCGCTGCACGTACCCGCATATAACTTTCTCCAACAATAGGGGAGGCCTTGCTGCCGGTTCCCCAGCCTTGGGTCTGGTGGATAATAATATCCGCGCCGTTAAGGGCAAGAATCCGGCAAGTTTCCGGGAAAATCATGTCATAACAGATGCAGAAACCAATGTTGCCAATGTCTGACTTTACAACAACAAATTCTTCGCCTGGGGTTACCTTCCAATTTTCTGAGTCGGCCAGGTGTACTTTTTTGTATTGGCCTAGGATTTCTCCGTTTCTTCCAAATAAAGTGGAGGTGTTGTACACATTGCCGTCATTCCATTCCATAAAATTGGCAGCGATATGCATAGAGTATTGCTTTGCCAGGGCGCTTAAGCGGCTGCGCAGGGGCTCTTTTATTGTCTTAGCCAAAATGGGGAATAGGTCAGGCTGTGTAAAATCCCGGCAATATGCGCATACATTGGTGAAATCTTCGTGGGTACACACTATGTCGGCCCCAGCTTTTCCTGCTTCTTCTATATAGGCCAATGTTTTGTCTATATTACTGTTGACATAGGCTAGGGCAGAGTCAAAATCATTTTTTGCTGGTGGGTCAAAGGATCGGGCATGGATTACTGCAAATTTTATTTGTTTGCTCATGGCTGCCTCCTGATGTAATACAACATGTGGTATTACAGGTGTCTTTATGTTTCCAATAATATCATTACAAAAATGGGTGTGTCAAACCGTTTTTATTGACAATGAGCGGTGGCAATATTATGATTTATTCATAGCAACATGAATGATACAGGATGGTATAATTCTAAAGTATTTCCATAAAAGGAGGCATGTTTATGTCACTATTTGCCGGGGTAGCCCGAGAGAAAATTACGCCAGAAATTGGCGGTTTTTTATTTGGGTACAACGATCATACCCAAAGCACATCAGTCTTGGATGACCTTAGGGTTACAGCTTTGGCCCTTAAATCCGGGGATGAAGCAGTTTTGCTGTTAAGCGCAGAGCTGTGCCTTATTCAGGAGCATCTTGCAGATGAAATCCGTGCAAAAGCAAAAGCAGCCGCAGGCATATCCCATGTGATTTTGTCCGCTACCCACACTCATTCCGGCCCAAATACCGCCAGCTTTGCAGGGTTTGGGAACTTTGGCAACCTGGATACGGAGTATTGCGAAAAAATCTTTATCCCCAAGTGCGTAGCCGCTGCCAAGGCCGCCGCAGCCTCCATGGTTCCTGTAAAAATGGGCATTGGCACAACAGAATCAAAAGTGGGCATAAACCGGCGGGAGCTGCTTGAGGACAACACCGTTAGGCTGGGCCAAAACCCTTGGGATCCATATGATTCCACAATGACAGTACTTACCTTTCAAGGGGAAGACGGCAAGGCTGTTGCCAACCTAGTGCATCTAGGAGCCCATCCCACCGCCAATGGCAACAATACTGAGATTTCCAGGGACTGGCCTGGGATAATGGTAGACCGCCTAGAAGCAGAATCCGGCGCAACCACCCTTTATGTGAACGGAACCCAAGGCGACATAGCCCCCCGTATGCCCAATGGAGAATCCGCTGGCGATGTAAGTAATATGAAGGAAGTAGGGGGCCTGGCCGCCATTGACGCAACCCGGGCATACAAGACAATCCGTGCCTTTTATGATGAGCCAATATCTGTTGTTTGCGGGGAGCTCGCATTACCTTTCGAGCCGCCGATACCCGAGGCAGATATCCCGGAAATGCTAGCGACAAGCCAGGGATACAAATCATCATCCTTGCAGCGCTTACAGGCCCTATATAGCTCAGGGGATCTTGGCCCTGAGGCTTGGACTTTCCCTCAAACCATTGTGCGGATTGGCCCCGTGGTATTTGTGCCGTATCCCTTCGAGGTAAGCACAGAAATCGGCTTGCGCCTTAGAAATTACAGCCCCTTTGCACATACATTGCTGCTTAGCTGCACAAACGGTAGCCATTCATACCTTCCAGCCCAAAGCCAAATCTGCCGTGGCGGGTATGAAATAGAGTCCTTCCGCTGGTTTAGGCCTCGGCAATTGCCTGATAATGCGGATTACAGGCTGGTGGAGCAGAATATGCAGCTTATTAAGAAGCTATAGCTAATCAATTGGAGGAAAATATGTCATTTAAAATATGCCTAATAGGCTGCGGAAGTATGTCCGACAGCCATCATGGCCCATCTGTTAAGAGATATGTGCAGCTTCACAAGGACTCAGAGTTTACCGCCTGCTGTGATCTTGATGAGAACAAGGCCAAGGCTTACAAAGAAAAATACGGGGCAAAACGGTACTATACAGATATCAACACCATGCTTGACACCGAAAAGCCCAACGCTGTATGTCTGATAGCCCCTGTAGAAAAAACCGCCGACCTATCTAGCCAAATCCTGGCCAAAGGATATCCACTAATACTGGAAAAACCCCCAGGCCAGACAATTGATGAGACTAAGCGCATGAT
>Ga0123355_10004536_pt1 | contig 20204 bp, 11 predicted proteins | sample TergutEmb28metaG_3_FD_89872 | JGI IMG/M metagenome (GOLD analysis project Ga0123355, IMG submission 89872) | Embiratermes neotenicus P1 segment gut microbial communities from Petit-Saut dam, French Guiana - Emb289 P1 | ecosystem: Host-associated > Arthropoda: Insects > Digestive system > Gut ...
AGAGAAGAAGACGAAGAAGAAGAAGAAGAAGAAGAAGAAGAAGAAGAAGAACTACAGTGTCATGCATGTTTACTGTTGCTACTGATATTGGTATTACTGGTATTAAAGGTGTTGATGTTACTAATCTTAATCTGATGTGTGATGCCCACTGAGAATTTTTTTCCCTGTGGCGCTGCATGGCCTCCCCATTCTTGAGGTTTCTAGACCACACACAACGACGCATCACAGTCGGTAGGACTCCTCTGGACGCGTGTTCAGTGCGTCGCAGAGACGTCTACCTGACAACACACAACACTCACAACAGATATCTATGCCCCCGGTGAGATTCGAACCCACAATCTCAGCAGGTGAGTGGCCGCAGACCTACGCCTTAGACCGCGCGGCCACTGGTACCGGCGTTCACTGAGAATTATGAGTTAAAACACACTTCCTTACTCTTCAATCTGAAATACTCCACTTATCCGGATTAATTTGGATGGCCAACAACCCGGATAAGCAGAAAATCCGGGTAACTGGATTTTTCTTTGAAAATAGGCTACATTGGAAGTCTGGAGTTATGGCTGTTACTATTTACAGTATGTACTTGCGTCTAAACCTTTCTAATACGCCTGATTTGAAGTTCTAGAAGCCATAACACTGTACTGTACTTGATCCGATAAGCGTAATTTCAAGGTAAGTTAGTTTTTTGAAATTCTCGACAAATTTACCCGAAGGGCCAAGTCCATCTGGATAAGTGGAGTTCTACTGTAATCTAGAAAACTTCTCAACAGAAATTTCGGCCCAACGACAAAAAAGGCAGTGTGACAGGTCTGCGCAACTGTTTTGCCGCCTATACAGCCCCTACACAGAATACACAGTAGGATAAGAGGTTTTAATGGCAGTGTTCATTCAGATTATTGTGTTCTGGCTTATGACGCCGTGTAGTGTTACTAATAAATATCAGCGTTTAAGAGAATAATGCTGTTTCCGCCCTCAGTGTCGAAATACGACCCTGAAGTTGGAAGTAACATGCCCCTCTAAAATACTGATATCCTCAAATGAAATCACATGAAATCACAACCCAGAAGACAATAATATGTTATTCCAAAAAGAGCTGAATGATGAGAAATGAGGGACTTGTGAAGCTTCCAAGAAATGCAGAGCATCACCGAGCACCTGTATGAAATAAAAGTGCATCATTCATTGCAAAGTATCGAATCGCCCCCGATTCGAGTTTGTCTTTCTATGAAGTCAGGGAGTAGATTCTATTTTCAGATCTGCGTTAGGTCTGTCCGTCCAACAGGTATAAATATTAATGACAACGACAGAAATACAGCAACGAAGACGAAGTTCACGCTGTAACATGCCAATGGAACACAGAAGGGGAGGGTAGAAGTGTAGATTTTCTCTTGTCTCGGCACTAGGTGTTCACCGACACGTCCCAGACGCTTCACTGCCGGGTAAATGCTCCTTTACTAATCGTACAGGAGGCTGAGTGGGCCTCAGGGCCGGTCTGGACGGGTGCGGAAAATCTCTCCCTCACTGGGATTCGATCCCCGGACCTACAGCCCGTTGCGAATTTCTGTACAAACCTCTGATAGAAATACATTCGTAAAACATATTATAAACCAAGCCACTGCGGGTCATAAATTCTGTGCCTTAAGAAACATGATACTACCGTCGATATAGTGTTCACAAATTCTGGTGTGATGACAGAACTGAGGTAACTACAACGTTTGCTAGAAATAAAGATAATTTAAAATAACAACGTGGATGTTACTCGAAACATTTCGATTTCATGACGTTATCGGGCGCACTGCAGTAGAACACATTACGAACACATCTGCCACTACAATGCCAACAATCTTTATCATTTAAACATACACTTTCAGTATTTCGCCCTTAAAATGCGCCCTCTCTGTGGAGAATGTACTTTGCGCCACCTTCGTATTAGCAACTTACAGATCAACGTTAACAGATCACGTGCTGCACAATCTCGACATTCTGGAAGTGCCCCTTTTCCATCAGAGGAGATATCCCAGAAGCTAGGTCGCCGTTGCGACTACATTTTGTACGGTGGGGCCAAACATGTGTAGGTCCATAGTATGGAATTTGTGCGTAATTGCTGATGCCTAGAATATTCATGTATTGCCTTGATATTTTTAAACATCTGTGCAACCCTATTCTTTTTTCTTGCTAATACTGTGGGTATTATCAGACATTAGCGTGTCCTAAAAGCAACAAACATAAAAAATAGGCCTACAGAAGCGTTGTCATTCGCGAAATGAAGCTACGGAACTTCATGAAAACTGTCAAAGCCCTTTCAGTTATGTAGGTAAAGCTATTCCTGTTCGCAGGATAGGGACAGGTGGCGGGCAATTGTAAATGCAGTAATGAACTTTCGGGCTCCATAAAATGCGAGGAATTTCTTGACTAGCTCAGATCCGTTTAGCTTCTCAAGAAGGACTCTGCCTCGCGAACTAAGCAAGTAAGCTAACCCTGTACAGGCCCTTAGGGCTGCAGGAGTTAGAGGCTTCCAGAATTTCTTTACAATATGCACAAGAAGATGGCAAGGTTGCTGACATAAGCACCGGCCGGCTTTGCCCCCAGAATGTATCCCTGGTTCTGTTACTGGCTGAGCCGACCCAAGGGTCATAGTGCGGCCGAAAGAAGCCAGTGAACACATCGGGAATGGAGACCGCGACTTTCCGGCTTGTAGCTCAGTGCCCCAACCAACAGCGCCACTGCGTGCCCCCCACGCAGTTGTATCTACTTGTCAGCGTTCATTTTCTCTGTACAAGTGACAGTGCGCGATTACCAAGCAGAGTCCTTTGCTTCGGCTGTGTCGAGCCATAACAAACAACGTGGCGTGAGAAGTGAGCGGTTAGTCGCCGACCTCTCACTGTGGAGAGTAGGGTGCGAAGGTGGGCTAGGCAGTGTGGGTTATTGGCGGACAGAATGGCACTGGGAGAGATTTTTCTTAGAATATTTCAGTTTTCTGCTATTAGTATCATTCCATCATGCCACATACTCTTACAGACACCTATCACCTGTGTAATCTGAGCAACAGAGAGTCATCAAATAACACATTTAAAAAACAAAGCACTCACATTTCCATACTACTGAACGACCCAACGACTTCCTCCAAGTCTTTCCTACACGTCGGTTTGCAAAACGAGATAAAGAACTTGAACACAAGTGTTCCTGTGAGCTATTTCACAATACATGTTCACGTAATTATTTCCTCCACAGAACTGGTAGTTAAGATCGTCTAATGTCATAAACTGTGAGCAGTTTATTACTCCCACGTAGCCAACCACCTATTCACTCATAAGAGTCTCCCACGTACCACCACGAAACATAACACATTCCAGGCACATTAAGTAATGTGAGGAAAGCGCTTCATATGACGAGGGAGGTATTATATATGTAATATTATATTATAATATATTATATTATAACATATTATATAATATATATCCGTCAGTCACAATGTGCTTGCTTACTTCTACATTACGGTCACTTTCATACACAAAATGTTGCGGCTACCCAGGCTATCATCAGTAATAACTATAAAAATAAATACTAAAAATTAATTTGTTTTTATATAAGCCATAACCTATACCCGTTATGTGAAGGAATTAGAACTCATTCTTGATATACTTTATTGTTTATATACCAATAAATCAATTTTCTCTGTTTATATTTATGGTGATATATGATTGTGGCGCCTGTGGGTGAAGCGTATTGTATATATAAATAATATAATGTATAATTAAAAAAGCATGTTATGAGTGACGGATTATTCATAATACCTCCTCTATAACATCACTATAAAATGTCAACATTAAAAAAAAAAAGAGTCCATTCATATGGCAATTTTCTGTTTGAACTAATCAGCTCTTATAATCGTACACTTTTAAAATCCTGCTTTGATAATTCCATTTAAGTTCTGCAATATTTGCCAAGTTGGGACACCCCTGCTTCAGTGTACGTCGTACCGCAGATATAAACTGACCGGAATTCTGAACCCTTTCTGTACCTTATCAGCAGACGAGACATCCAGGTTCCAGTCCTTTTCTGTCCGGAGAGAAGGTCCCTGGCATCCTTCGTAAAGCAGCGTGGATGAATTCCAAAAACGCTTTGGACGCAATGGCTAACTGTCAATAGTCATCATCCATAATTCTAGCAATGTCCCACAACCCCATGCGCAACCAATTACAACGGCGCACTACAAGAGTACGAGAAGAAGCAGCTGATTTCGCGAGCGTGCAATCATGCAAAAACCGTACCACATGATGAATTACGAAATGTTTAAAGTCAGTAAACCGTGAATGTGTGCTCTTCTGAAATGCAGCATATCCACAGTCAATGTGTAACTTTTGGAGCTGCGAAACTAAGGGAATGCAGAGAGCGATCGAGAAAATAAGGAAATCGTAAGAAATAAAATATTTAAATAGAACTTAACGTAGTGGAAGTTACTTGGTTTGAATTCGCTCAGGACAAGCTTCAGTTATTACACGCTGTGACTACAGCGATGCAGGACAGGCTAAATCTTTCTGCATAACCGAACTGCTTGTAGTAAGCGTCGAAGTGTGTTCCGTAAGACATGACGCGGACTGATTTCAGGAATGCCGATATTTACTGTCCATTATGTCCCCCTCTGTCAACAAACCCTGATGTAAGAGCATATGGCAGTAAGTAACGCCACTATTTGGCGATCGGGGTCATGCACAATGAAGACAAATGTCCCCGCTTAACAAATGTTCATAGGCATGCGCATATGTGTAAATACAGTCGAACCTGGTTATGACGACATTGGTATTTGTGTCACCTCATCTATAGAGTCAGATATTCTTTGGTACCAATTAATTTTTTATCTGTTAACCATAAAAATATACTACTCGGTTACAACAATATTTGTTTATAAAGACACAAAATGACGTTATAACCGTGTTCATCTCTATATATACGTAAAAATATGTTCACGTCTCGTTAACATAGTTCAGGACAAAATCACAGCGTTCAGGTACATAACAAATCCTTCGAAAATTTAATAAAGTTCTAATGTTTGGGTATGGCACTAACGTATCAAATCTGTATTCACGAAGCTGTAATGGACAGACGAAATTCGGGAAATACCCGCTAACCTTCAACTCAGAAACTTTTCTCTTCCCATTTGTTATCTGGAAGCATAAATATTAAAATTCACGGAAGTGTAGGACACTTCAGTTCCTCACAGCGGTATCGCTGAAGATTATGATATTCTGAGTTGCAATGGTAAACAGCTACTGGTAACTATCTGCCAGTCGACACGGCGTAACAACGCTGCTGACTGCTAGGAGAAATATTTGGGCCTAGGAAGGATGCAGCACAAAAAAGGATGATGGAGAAAACTGCTTAACGAGGTAATTCAAGATTGCTACTGCTCGCCAGACATTACTAGGGTGAGAAAACGGACATGAGGTAGGTATCGGAGAGTACTGAAATGCAAATACAGGTTTGTTTGCAAAGCCTGAAGAAATCTAAAAGACCTAAGTGTAGATGGGAAAACAATATTAAAATAGATCTTTAAAAAAATACTCTCAGGAATAAAATGGATACATCTGCCTCAGCAACAGGAGAGATGACAGCCTCCTACGAATAAGAAAATACAATTTTAAAGTTTTCTATTCTGTGCATTTTTATGACATCCGACATTTTTGTTATCAATTAAGTGCGCAGTGAAAGCTTTATACAAGTGTTGCATTTTGTGGCTGCTGTGAAGTAGGAGGCAAATTATGTCAACATGATTCTCTCGAGCTAAATTAATGACCTCCATGTTCCTTGTGTGTGAATAGTGCCCGTCCAGCACTAAGAAAACAGGATATTCGTTTGTCGGTTTGTATGTCTGATGAAATGAAGAAACCACTGGGTGAAAATCTCGTTCTGTATCCACCCCGAGTAATGGCACGCGTGGGTTGACCAGGAGGTGTGCTATTCATCAGTTCTTGTTGCACACACACACACACACACACACACATATATATATATATATATATATATATATTTGAAACACAAGTAAGGACGGAATAAATTGTCCAGTTGGACTTATACACGAGACGACTGTCACAAGAGATCTCCGTTCTGCGGATTGAAGAGAAGATATCTGACGCTTGTTTTTCAGTACAAATATTTTCGTGTGTTTGTGCTGTACAATAATGCTACCAGTTTCGTAGCAATTGTAAATTCTTGCCGGATTATGTTGAATTATATATATATATATATAGCGGGTTCGTAGATTTACAAAAACTGAACTACTGATTCAGTAGTGAAGCACCTCGCTCTTCAGGGTGAAACCCTTTCACGCTTCTAACTGAAATTTCTTAATGAAAAAGTAGGAAATTTTTGAAAGACTTCCTTACATCCTTTTCATTTCTCTTGCAAAAATGGCTTTTAATTCCGTTTTTTACAGCAAGTTGGTAAGCGAGACGCATGACATCTGCCATTGTCAAGCACCAAAATTTTCTTTCCATCAAAAGACAGTGCTTAGTCAAATCATTTTGTGCTTCACATGGAAGAACTTACTTCTTATTCAGTTTTGTTGTTATTGCTTCACTTGAGCTTTTCCGCCGGTCTTTAACATAACGCTCTGGTGTTTTTGTGGTACGTTGAAAACTCTGAACGATTTGTAGTTGCCCATTTCCTTGTTCATCGTAGCCTAAATAGCTGCCTTCATCCTCTCGGAGTCCCTGTCTTTCCTTTGAGCCGTCTGTAATATTATAAAACCCAGAAGAAATAATTCACAAGATACTGACTTCCCAATATGAGGAGACCCACATTAGGCTCTTCAGACCTCCCCATAATAGGCGAAAAGAGGTGGTCGAGAAAATGGGTGAATAAAATCGAAGGACCTAAAACTGTACCTGTGAAACAAATCGAGGGTTTATGATTACACTGAGAGAGAACCGAGCAATATACGAATTGAAAAAATAGCTTCCCTTCAACGGCTCATGAGTCACAGTTTACGGACAAGAAAAAATTTCACAGCGCACCAAAACAAAGACACCAAATCAGTACTAAAGTCTTAAGCAACTGATCGTTCATAATGTGATAACAAAGAATAACCTCATCTGCTTAATGAGTTACATTCTTAAACACAGAGCGCAGCAGGTCCGGTTATGAAATAAAGCACTTCCCCAAATTGGGAAACCTCCCCATAATAGGCGACTTTCCCCTATCACCAGTTGTACAAAATTGTGAAGTACTGCGGTGAGATGGCCACTAATGGCGTCATGTTCGTTCATACCAAGTTCCGCGAAAGTCAGTAAATTGGTTCAAACGCCGAAAGGGGAAACCCCCACAGACAACAAGGTGATGTCATATAGCTACTTTCTATCCTTAAGAAAGGAAAGTAGGCGAAAAGTAATACAAAATCTAAGAGTAAATAGCGACAAATCAATTTACTACGTGTGTACAGCCCGCTCGTGACATGATTTTTAAGTCCACTACAGCCCTGATTATTGAAAATCCCCAACGTGGTATTGGTAGAGTTTTTTTTTTCTTTTGCATTGGGAACAGCAATGTATTAAGAGTGAGGAAACATTCATGGTGACGTTGTCAATAGCCTAATTAAACCATAACGCTTTTAACATTGGCGTCATTATGTGTGTAATATATTCAGTTCGAAAATGTAGAAGTTGTTTATTAATAACCGTATGGGATATTTTTTTGGGTCCAGGGCATTCTAAATTTTCTAGTATGCCAGTAGTTAAATGCTGTTTTAAACACAGCACATTACCTTTAATTTCAATACACAGTCGGTACAGGTGATCCCTCTACAATCAAAGAAACGTCTCTCTAATTACTCTGTAACTGACAGAGTTGCCAGTTTTAGTACCTCTGAAACAGCACGTGCAATCTTGCATTCCTGAGATATTACACGATATTTCGATACAGCAAATTCACACCAAAATCTAGCCTCTTTCCCAATATTGCGTACAGATTTATGGATACAAATATTAGTCGCTTTTTTTAAACCGAAATCAGCCACTTCATAGGCATTACACTGCGGCCAAGGACTGAGTTCTCCTCTATTAGTTCCCTTGTCAGTAGCGAGGGAGACAAAAAGCAACACTACCCTCAGTTCTACTTGCTGTAATCAGCGAGTCTCATCGTGGCATACATAGTATACAGCAACGCAATAGAAATTCGGAACGCGATATTCGCCAGTCATCCCTAGTAAGTGGACTCCTCTGTTGTCAAGCGGTACATTTCTCCCACCTGCCAGAGGATCTTCATTTTCACTCGCATCAGCACTGTACAAACAGGAAGAGACTTCTTTACTCCATTGATAATTACGACAATTAAGCTTGCTCAGCAAGGGCTTGCATGTCAGCAATTTGCATTATATATCGCATGCTCTGTCAGACATTATCGCCGACTTCTTTTCGTTTAAAAAACAGATAAAAACAAACAAAAATAGCGGGAAAGAAGAAAGACGCAATAAATCGTTTGAAGATATTCAGTTTAAATTGTATTACGGTAATGCACTTTCAAGGTATTTCGACTCATGGATCTTGCCTTGTTATATCGAAGATACACAACCACGTGTCTTTCAACGTATAAATTCAGTATTGTTGCGATGTCTATCAATAGGTTGCGCCGCGAGCGGCTCCAACCAGGAACGCATGTTGCACCGTTTTTACTACCCTGACAGTGTCAAAGAACATTACAACAATTCGGCCCCCGTTACCGATCGTGCCGTACTTTAAGTACTTACTTAGCTATTAAATACATACTTCGTGAGAAGAGTTAGTAGGCAATTTCGTCGCAACGCTCGAGTTTACGGGCACATAAGAACTTATGTCTGACAGTGATACTCAGTCAGACCAGAGTTGAAAGGTATCTTGATGGTTGAAGAATAAGAGACCAACTTGATGTCACACTTTATTAAGTTTTTTTCACTTCTTCTAGGCTCAACATGTTTCGGACATTAATATATCCATCACCAGGAGACTGCGACTTTTCTATTGTATCACCACAATGGTCGTGTGTTCTTGTTTCGATGTGTGTTGGAGTTTCGGTGTGACTGGGTTGGGGTGGTATCCATGTAGCAGGCTTCAGCCTGCCACATGTATATCACCCCAACCCAGCCACACCGAAACTCCAACACACATCGAAACAAGAACACACGACCATTGTGGTGATACAATAGAAAAGTCGCAGGCTCCTGATGATGGATGTATTAATGTCCGAAACATGTTGAGCATAGAATAAGTGAAATAAAACTCAATAAATAGTGACATTAAGTTGGTCTTTTATTCTTCAAATATCACAATGATGCACGGTCCAATAAGCATAAGATTTGAAAGGTATCGTTTACTTAGGAATACACGTATGTCCGAAACAAGTGCTCTACTATTTCACACCCCCGTGTACATACTATGTTAATCTCCTTATTTTGTCGATATAGATCTAAGGATTACAGAATTCTTTATCTTCGTGTAATATGAATCTAACCTACGGTTGATACATTACAAAGATAACAGCTATAACACTAACAAAAACCTGACGAAGACATTTATCAGCCGAAACATGTAACATGACATAATTTTAAAATATATTACAATTGTGTTTGAGGGTTCTTAAAATAATTAGTATTCGTTCTCGGAATTTATTTCTTTTCTAATTACGTTACGAACCACGCTTATATTCGCTGCTGTCATTTCCAGGAAACTTAAACTTAAATTCTTTTTCGATTTCTCGGTTTGGGGATGGATTTCACTGGCACTTTGAGAAAGTACTTTATTGTGGACAATAAAGTTCATCGTGAAGCACGTCACTCTTAGTCATCCTTGCCGTCGTCGCACTCAAAGACACCCACTGATTCCTGCAAAACTTTTGAGCATTCTCAAGTGAAAATGCTGTGACTTGATACACAAACCAAATGATAATCTGCGTGGGGTTCATGAAGTTGCAGAAAGTGACATGAGTCAGCTAAACCCGCCATACATCAGATTCTGTAAACATGTGTGCCAGTGAGCACTGTGCTCAAAGAGAAGAGTCTTTACAGGTGGTGATGGCAGACAATATGCAGCTCCCTAGGTTTGCATCGACTGAAGAACAAACTGAGAAGTGGGCACTAATTTTTACTTTCGCTTACGATGGCTCTACATGAGAATGACGAAAGTCCGGACAAGATGTAATGGACTGTGTAGTGGGTCTAGTCAAAATCTAGGTACAGTAAATACAAAGCTAGAGATTCCAGAACAGGAATTTCTTTCAAAATATACTTGATGCTGCTTGTTTTATTGATCCTCTGCAGTAAGAACTATCTCTATATTAAGTATCAAAAACAACTTTATTATTAATGATGTCTGAACATGGCCCCAACCGACATCCACATACAGCCAGCAGGCCATATTTTGTATCCTCTCATTAGCTTTCCCTCCAGAATCGACGTCACATCATTCCGTTGTGGGTTAGGATGCATTTGATTGAAGATCGTCACAACTTCATGTTTCAGCACTACGAAGAAATGCAAGACAATATGCATAAGCAATAATATGCCCAAGCAGGATTCTAACTGTAAATCAAAGTGTACGCGCGGTCTTTGCAGTATTGGTTGATGTTTCTGTAATATAATACTTCTTGTGGTTCTTGGTTTTGATTTGCCCTGTCTGGTGGTCGTTAGGGCAAATCACATCCTGTGTAATACATTCAAACAGTAATACGGTTGGGTGATTCGAGGCTTCCACCGTGATGTGAATGAAATCTGCGTTCTTTTGGGATTTTACACGGCATAGAATGGTAGTTATTTAGCGACGTTTCGGGACAACATATCGGTCCCATCTGCAAGGGACAAGCAGTTCTGTTTGGAACGCTTGAGTTTGAGGCTCCCAGATTTCAAAAGAACCGGCACATGAAATTTGTAAGGTTTTCAGCCCTACCCACCGGCCGCCTTTACGCCCAGGAAATATTCCCGATACACGTTTGTGTTGAGAGTTTGAGTCGACTCCAGGGCCATAGTGTGGCCGGAAGGAATAAGTAATTAAAAAATTCCAAAGAGACCATCGGAAATCGAACCCGCAATCTTCAGGCAGTGCCTCAAGCAACTGCGCCAAACCTCCCTTTCAGGATACTGTATTTTTCTTTCGTAGTGTCGCCTCTCGTACGTAGTCGTTGTAGGTGTATAGGGTGATTGCATGGTCAAGCACACACACACGTTCGGTAAGACTCCTCTGGACGAAGGATCGGCCCGTGGCAGAGACCTGTACTTGACAACACACAACACTCTCAAATGACAGACATCCACGGTCCCGGAGGGATTCAAACCCGCAATTCCCGAAAGCGAGCGGCCTCGGACCCACGCCTTAGACCTCTCGGCCAGTGGGATCGGCGGATATTATATCTAAGAGGTACAATTTACGTTCCTAACGAAATATCAGTTATAACACTGCGGCTTCCTTTCTCTCTGTTCACATGTTATATCAGACGTTGTCACTGTCAACATCACAGAGCGTGTGAACAGCACAACACGGCTCAAACCGATACATACAATTCAACAGATATTTACAGTTCTCATGGCGGTGACGAAGAAAATCTCCGTCTTCTCCTCCGAAAGCCCTACGTAATTCTATTTTCTAAACAATGTCATATTCCACAACATGATTATGCAGTCTGAATCCGAATTCTTTATGATGTGAACTTCTTTGAACAGTTTAGGCCTACATGCGTCAGTATTGGTTAAGGAGCAGCAACATTCAGGGTAACCTTAAGAACAGACTTCAAATGGACCGACTATAGAAACATCCTTCGAGCTAATTTAAATGCAAGTAAAAATAAAATTTCCATACCAAAATTACACCATTAGACCATCACATATATTCAGACTTCACTATGTTTAAGACCAAGACAACTAAAGGACTTCATTTAGAAATTCGGAAGAAAGCCTCCTGCTCCCTTCCAGCTATCGGCCATTTCGAACAGGGTCTCATAATCTAATTAAACAGGGGTAATATTCGCTAGAAGTTAAACTACGTATAGGTGTATTCTTTCTTTTGTGTGATACCCCGGTGTCTGAATTTTATGTGCCGACGTTCCAAACCGTTGTCACATAAAACTCAGATGCCGGGGAATCACCCAAATGAAAGAATAGAATGTGCAAAACAAGGCGAACCTTTGAAATCAACGTGCAGATGTTTTCCGAATATATATATATATATATTCAATCATCTGACATAACACCAACATCATAAAATGTTTGCTGGTTCTGAAAGATCGTAAGACTAATTACAAAAAGGGACAGGTTTGAGTATCTTGAAAACCAATCAACAAAAAGAGGCCAGTATTTGCGGGATTAGGAATTAGTACAAAGTATATACTTTTTAACTGAGCAAAATTTACCTGTTGTTTATGAGGATCTGCTACGTGAAGAAAATGTGTTCATTCTCAAGAAGACAGAAAGTAGCGCAGACAGCCAATGTCTCCATATGCCTGCTGAAATTATTGGCCCTTCCTAAAAAGAAAGAAAAAACTTTTATCAGCAATTTCTCGTGTCCGATCTCGGGTTCTAAACCCGCTCCGCCAAAGATTCCAACGATTAAGAATTACTACATCCTCTCACACAAATAAGGAAACATAACCAGTTTCTAAAACCAAGTGTCCCAAAAATGGGGACGACATTAAAAATATCCGTCAAATTATTGCTATATATCATCATTACCTTTCAGACTTTGCTTATGCTCTCTTCCAGAAAGAATGTCACTTCGAAACTTCGCCTTTGGTTGACATGAAACCATATAATTTATTTCCTCACCATTAAGTGTGCCACTACCCCCTACAGACTCTCACCTACTCGACCAAGTCAGATTTGCCCTCTTGTCTCGTCGGGCACACGAGCTTACAGCGGATATAATTTGGCGGAACTCTTTCGCAAGTATCCGACCCTGACGGCTGTGTATCTTGACAGCTCGCTCTCTCAACAGTCCATTGGTTGTGTATTCCTTTATCACGCCCAGGACTATCGCTACAGTCTACAATATAGCAACAGAGTCCATACGTCCGAAATCAGTGCAACATAAGGAGCTCATCCCTGCGTTCAGTGGCAGTTTCGGTAGCGACAATTTCTTGACACAGTTCTCCGAACTGCTCTGCGCAGTCTACAGATAGACAATCCATACCACATGAGATTCTGCAGCAACTGTCTATTGTACGGTACATAAGGCGGGGAAATCGGTGTGTTCTTTTTGGGTACCTTGTATAATGGGCTTCATCGACAATGAGGCTAACAACGGGTCTGCCACTGAAGCCGTTTTGGATGAAGGTCTCCAACCAGTCGTGTCCCAGGCAATGTTCGCGCGACTCTTCCCCGTGCCTTCTACCGCCACTGGCAAGACGAAGGTAACAAGACTGGCAATGAACATATAACGTACCATTGTGGCGAGTTCGGGTAACCAATGTTGTAGCACGAATGCAACAACGCATTCTGTGAGTACTTTTGATTTACATGTCACCGTCAATTACATAAATATATTGAGTGTTGCACAACAATGTTCGTACGGTAAATTTATGTCGCCATCAAAAATAAAACACACACGTCTTCATGTAAATTGCTCGATTCTGAAACGAAACAAAAGAATGTTCGTTTGCTCATTGCCTTCTTTAGGCGTACAGTTAAGCTACACAAATCATAATAACAGATAAATCATTGGTCACTTTCGCTGTTTTAGAAGTTGTATAATATTAAATAATGTACGTCAGCACAACTACTTTATTACACAAGGTAATTACATAGGCTACATGTTTCGACTATTGATCAGTCATCTTCAGGTCTATTTTGTCAATTGAGTCACAAGATGCTATGCACACATTGGGATCCCTTCGTGTTTACATTCATGGAAATACACAAAAATTAAATCATTTGTCTCAAAGTTGTGACGGGTTTTATGGTTGTTGTTTACCTTTTATTTAGTTGAGTGTAAAATTGGGCTTGTTGGTACGTATGCACGTGCGTGGTTATATTAAATGATATGAGACTCTATAAGAAAGAAATTTGTGTACTGATTGTAGTTGCTGATCCAGGGATATTTATAAGAATAATCCCGTCTTATCTATGTACAGTTAACAGTAGAGCGGGTATAGCTACCTAATAGTGGAAGAAAAAGGTATTAAATATTCAACACTTACATTAATATAATCGCCAACATATTGCGTATAATCTATTCAAGATATTTAGTGTAAAATAAATGAAATTTTATATAGAATGAAAAACTACCAATAAATAGATTTAATTATAGCTTTGTTGAAAAATATTTTAAGAGATCAGAAAAAATTAATCAGTGATGAAGCAATATGTATTAAACATTACGAATATATGTTTGTAGTCTTACATTAGTTATCCGACACGTACACCGCATTTTCTATTCGCCATAATATTATATTTTGATTTGTCGCCCGTCTGGATCTGCCATATTTTTCCACGTTATCTCCAAATGGCACAATTATCGAAAACAATTTTAAACGTATTCCTTTTTTTCATTTTCTCTACAACTTACGGTTGAAACATTTCTAGTACTGAGAAGAATTCAGCGAGATATCATAAATATACATAGATCTTGATGTAAAGCACCCGTTATTCTTGTCAGATTTTGGTCAAAACTGAATTTGCTCGACAGATTTTCAAAAAATCCTCAAATATAGAATTTCGTGAAAATTTCGTCCAGTAGGAGCCGAATTCTTCCACGCGGACAGAGAGAAGGCTGGTCGGACGGAAGGACGGACAGACAGGCATGATGGAGATAATAATGGCTTTTCGTAATTTTGCGAACGTGCCTAATACACTATCCGTATAGGTGTGTTTTCTTGCATTAATTCCATCTGGAAGGAGGAGGTTATGTCGTCGGCGAACAGAGCGTGAAGCTCGCAACAGTTCAAGTAATTTGCGCACGTTCCAGAATCCGTACTGCAAAGAAGTAATACAACTCGTGTTTCAAACTCTCGCTGGTTCACTGGACTTCAGCGTATTCTTATAGGTAAAAAGTTGAGAAAACGCAAAGCGGAGTGAGGTCAGGAGATCTGGGTGACCAGTGCTAGGAAAAACACGACCAGTCTCTCCCTCTGCGTTTGATTTATCTGAAACCCCAGATACATCAACAATGTTTCCTCGCTGAAAGTTGGACTCAAATCCCTGAAACTCGCAACGTAGACTGAACCGTTTTTTCTCCTTAAGAATTAAGGAAATAACCGAGGGGGTTTCTGTTGAAAATCTCGCCAGTTTCCAGCGTAAATGGCTTAAATCCGAGTCTCGGCAAAGTTTATCAAAACTTTGATCATCACAACTTGTCAAAGTTGGGTTACTCGGGACAACATGAAATGAAAATTACTTGTTAGGTTAAACAGCCTCTTAGTTGTCAGTAATTGTTGGAAGTGTGCTATTAGACAATACCTCAGTCTTTGTTTTCAGAAGAACCTGTATCAGAACGCTTAAATAATTTCGACAAGAAGTACTTTCATATAGCAAAATAGAAGGGGTGGTTGTTACTTCGGATTCCATTTAACGAAACACGGCAATTCATTGTATTAAAAACGACAGACTTGCAAGCACTATCAGCACCCTAAATTTCCTAGGGTCTTGCGCCATAGCGGGAGGGGAGACGCTTTGACTTTTCTTTAAAAAGAGCGAGTGTTTTTACATGATTATAAGGTCAGAAATGTCTTAGTAATAATGTTTCTATTATTTATTTGCTTCCTTGGTCAACGTGTGCATTAAAATAAATTTACTTTCGTGCTTGTGGCATTTAGAGTTGAACTTTTAAGACATAAAACACAACTCTATACACCGCCACTCTTATCGAAAGGAAGAATCAGGTTAAGCATCTGCTGTAAAATTTCTCTTTCATAACATGCGTAAGGAAAAGGCAAAATTTATATTCTCTTTTAGACCCTAATTGACTGCTAATGTTATGTTCCAGAGGGGACTGCATTTAGAAGTGAAACTGTTTACCTAAAGAGTTAATGCTTACAAAAGAGTTTTTACTTCCTACCGCAAAGATTTAAGAATTTATTTCGTTACTGTGAATTACACGATGAACTATTGAAAAAAAGATAGCAAAAATAATTTCAGTACACTTCTTTTATCCTAAAATACTGCTGAAAATTTACGTATTCCTAAGGCAAGAGGATAGCTTCGTTTTTTTTATAAGTATGACCGAATTTTATGTTGTATTGAGGCTCACTATTTTATCGACCGCAACGTATTCATCGAGCCAAATAGTGTGGATAACTAATATGTATTTTAGTGTATAGTACTATCTAAAACGAACCCTTACGTCTACGTTTAACTCTGTTGAATAGACTCTTTCAGAAGTTTATAATCGCGAAAGAAATCTAGTAATTTTCTGGCCTTTAAGGAGGTAAACTTTTCAATCCTGTCAGCAACCCGCCCGACCACGTACTTTGTGAATTCTGTCCAGTCGCTCATGATTTGTTACTGTAAGACACAGTCAAACGGACACACCAAATCCAGCTGGCTGTTTCGTGGTCCGCACCTGGACAAATACTAATAAGTGTTATACCTAACAGCTTAAATCATTGTGTAATGTTTACAGTACTAACGTATGCTTAATTTACAAATGTGACCGCGGGCCACGTAATACATGCTGATGGGCCGCGGGTTGGATACCCATGCTTTAAGGTCTACTATAGCACTGACCTTCCATCTACCCTCACATATAGCAAGTACAAGCTTTAAATTAGGTCTTCCTTTAAATCTCACGTACTTCGATTCTACACCATGCGTGTTACACACCATGCCCATCCATGTCATCCATATACCCGATTAAGCTTCACGTCTGATGAAGATTTAAACCCCAGTTTTATATGACTTGACGAGCACGCCGCTGTGTTAGACTGCTCTAAAGACATTCGGTGGGAAGGACTGAGGATGAAGAAAAAGACCTCGAGTGTGATATTCGAACTTGGTACTATCAAACGTTAAAATCGGCAAGAAACCCGCACTGACTGGCCTGCTACTGAGCCAGTCCTGCCATCTATATAAAGTTGCTAACTACAATCCCTTCTTCAGTTGTTCAGAAGATAAGAAGGAGGCTATTCACGTACTCACTGAACATTTTGTGAGGTCATATCGGCCTCATAATTTTCTTTCAGCGATCCCACATACAAACATATTTCATGCATGTACACCGGTTTTCGGAAAGGAGGTTAAACTGCAACCTTTGACATACACGAAAGTCCGAGGAAAGACTAAAAACAATACCTAAATCCAGTTTACAACGTACGAACTCAGTAAGAAAATTTATTTCATATTAATTTCGGTTAAAACTTGATTACATTTCAATACCTCTCACCTGGAAAACAGGAATAATCTTTAAACAGTAACAGTAATCATATTTGCCGTCTAGGAGCAGTAATGAAACCTCCAAAAATAATCCAATAATAACGTGTAAGGCCTGAGGCTCGAACAGGAAAGTTTCATAGGAATCTCTAGCCTCAATCCTCTACCCTCAAGACTTCGAGGGCAACTTTCACTGAAACGGTGGTAAATTTATAGCAAACTACGCTGGTTCACACACCAGGAGATCGTACCTTCCTCTTCCAGTAACACAGTACATAAAATTAACCACATCGAGCAGCACTATTCTTGAAAAGACAAAATTTCCTTGGCCATTCAATAAATTGCCCCACCTGACGGAAACCGAAAATCATTACAGCGTTCACAAGAACAGTGGTCCCCAAACTTCTTTTCTCATGACCCCCTTTGAGTTTGATTTATTTATGTGGCATCCCACCGTTCGTAGTATCTGTTACTTATGAAATGAATTTACTCTATTTCCACATTCTTTCTTTATATATATTACAATACTTTTATATTAACTTTACTTACAATATATATTGGGCCGGGATAGCGTAGTCCGTATAGCGACTCGCTACGGGCTGGACGGTCCGGAGATCGGACCCCGGTGGGGGTGAGATTTTCCGCACCTGTCCAGACCGGCCCTGGGGCCCACACAGCCTCCTAAACAATGGGTATCGGATCTTTCCCGGGAGTAAACCGGCCGGGGGCGTGGCGTTAATCACCCACCTCATCTAGCGCAGAGGTTAAAGAAAGAGTAGAGCTACAAACCCTACTCCCCCTCTGGGCCTGTTCTTGGGTTAAATTTACCTTTACCGTCATTGTATTTTAAAATGTTCTGTTGAGGTATAATATATGGTTTGTATTTTTCCCCACGGCTCAACAGCCTCTAGTAGGCCACGGCCTTCTCCTTATCGAAGCTTCACGATCACACTCAGACACATCAAACTCAATAGGACTCATCTGGACGAGTGATCTGCCCGTTGCAGAGACCTACACTGGAGAACACAAAACACTCACAAGAGACATATATCCATGTCCTCGCTGGGATTCGAAACCGCAATCCCAGCAAGCGGGCGGCCGCAGAACCACGCCATAGACCTCGCGGTCGCTGGGATTTGATTTCTTATACAAAGCAATAATATCCTTTTAATAATAGGCATGACACTCAGTGCGTTCTTTGGGCCTGAAAACCACTTGCAAATTTTTGAATTTCCAGTTGCTCCTGTCGCCAGTGATAAGAAAAAATCACATCTCTTCACAACGTCAAGGCTGTTACATACTTTTGACAGCAAATAAGTCACACAACTGAAACCAAATTCAACCACATAAGATGTGGAAAAGAAATAAATTACAACTTTACCTACTGTGCTGCGGAGGAAAAGGGAACTTCCGATACAATTTTAAATTTCAAATATTTTATTCAGATGTTTTGATGGCCCACTCAAAATACACCGTTGCCCCGTTATCTTCCGTCATTCTCCTTTGACCCTCTAGAAACTTGTTGTGGTCCCCTGGGGTCCATAAAGTCCACTTTGAAACCCACTACACTATAGCCAGCCAATTCTTCCTTTCTGAAGCCAGACCAATTCAGTCCACACCTCCATTATATTTCTTGAAAATCAATTTCAATATTATCCTCTCGTCTATGCCTAGGTCGTCCAAATGCCCCCTTTCCCTCAGGTGTTCCCACTTTGTATAACTAAAAGCTAAGAATACAGCTGGAGTACGCCTTTTCGTTCCATCGCCAATCATATGCCTGAAAAATTCAGCAGACACAACTGAACTATTTGTACTGCAGAAGGTAACATGAGACGGAAAAGGCTAAATAATATCGTAAGAAACACTTTTGGGCTCAACGTTACTTTTGACGTCTTCAACCAATACGTAACATTCTCATAACCATCTCTTCCTGGTCTGCCGTCCTTCATAACTCCTTAACAAAACAGGACAACAGCGACCTTTACAAACGGGTAGGGTTATACCTGACTCTTCTATCACGACGTACGTAAAAGATCATTCTCCCGCCTACATTTCATGTTACAATACCCATTTATAACAGCAAAATATATCAGTCCCTTCCATTACATTCCACTTTCAGGTATTGCATTTCACCATCCAGAAGAGACGAGATTTTTTGTAAACATTTGAGGGACGAGTAAACAGGAGAATGGAGAAAACTATATTATGAGGAGCTTAATGATTTGTGCTCCTCACTCAATACCCTTCGGTTGATTAAATCGAGAAGAATGAGACGGGCGGGGCCTGTAGCACGTATGGGAGAGATGAGAGGTGCAAACAGGGTTTCGGTGGGGAAACCTGAGGGAACGAGACCACTTGGAAGACTCAGGCGTAGATGGGAGGATAATATTAAGATGGATCTTCAGGAAGTGGGATTTAGTGGTATTGACTGGATCGTGCTGGCTCAGGATAGGGACAGGTGGCGGCCACTTGTGGATGCGGTAAGGAACTTTCGGGTTACATAAAATGTGGGGAATTTCTTGACTAGCTGAAAACCGAGTAGCTTCTGAAGAAGGACTGTTCCATGGAGTAAGTAAGTAAGTAAATAAATAAGTAACATCCACAGATTTAAAGCAAGTTCCGTGCAACTATTGCCTGCACGCATATCCGAAGAATTGTTACCCTCGAGGCTCGCAAAAATAAACGGTGTTCTCCTTTTTTTATCATGGAAGAACATGACATTGTCTTTTTATATCTTACTTGTAAGATGCATGAATTACACAGCATGAATTTGTAATTTACTTCAATAATTTTACCTACTTCGACATTCATTTTATGCACTTCTTTGTAAGTCGGTCGGGATAGCGCGGTCGGTATAACGGCTCACTACTGGCTGGAAGGTACGGGGATC
>Ga0123355_10004537_pt1 | contig 20203 bp, 18 predicted proteins | sample TergutEmb28metaG_3_FD_89872 | JGI IMG/M metagenome (GOLD analysis project Ga0123355, IMG submission 89872) | Embiratermes neotenicus P1 segment gut microbial communities from Petit-Saut dam, French Guiana - Emb289 P1 | ecosystem: Host-associated > Arthropoda: Insects > Digestive system > Gut ...
ACAGCCGTTGATGATGAATATCGATTTTCTGAATTGAGAGTTATGAAAACTATTCACAACCGCTCAGGGCGAGAGGTTACCTTGTATCATATATGTGTTCGAATTCATTAGCTTATTGACTGCCATTCATGCGGGCGATTGAATGCCATTCGTTCGGTCGTGAAAATTGCGTGAGGGTGCCATTCATCTGATTATCGGAATGCCATTCATGTGATGGACTTGTACACATGCAGCAGCGATTGCGAATGAAATGAACTTGAAAACTAAATTATTGTGAAACCCGCATATTAAGGGTTTCCAAGGCAATATTGGGGGTTGTTACCGACCACCTCGGCAGCGCGCGTGAATGGCATTCACGAGGTCAGGGGTTCGAACCCCCTTACCTCCATCGGAAAGCCGCTTAGAATCAAGGTTCTAGGCGGCTTTTATGTTGCCTGAAGAGGTTTACTACCGATATCTCTGCTAGAGGCTTCAAGCAAGATATTTTTATCCGTCATTTGAAGCCAAAGTGAGTAATCTACGATTGTTACCGCCGCTTACTTTTTACCTTCATCTGATAGATGTCCATAAATGTCTAGGATTGATGATGTTGTGGGAACTATGATTGGCATAGTTGAGAGGGTTACGACTCTTGACGATGAAAGTGCTGATTTGTTTAAGCAGTTGGCAGAACGAGTGTTGAGTAAGGCATTATGGAAAATAGTGATAATAATCTGGAAGATACTAAGGGGTGACGGTATGGATGCTAATACAAATAAAAAGAATAGTTTGGCTATTGAAAATCCTGAACTGGCCAAACAATGGCATCCTGATAAGAACGGACAGCTAACGCCCTATGCCGTTACTACAGGCTCTGGTAAGAAAGTTTGGTGGCAATGTGAAATAAAACATGAATGGGAAGCGACCATCGCCAGCAGAGCAACCGGTATAGGTTGCCCATATTGTTCCGGCAGACGGGCAACTTCGGAAAACAGTTTGCAAACCCTTAACCCAGAGCTTGCTCAAGAATGGCATCCGTCAAAAAATGGAGATTTAACTTCTAGTGATGTTAAAGCGGGTTCTAACTTGAAAGTCTGGTGGATATGTGCTAAAGGCCATGAATGGCAGGCTACTGTCCATAACAGGTCAAAAGGTGGAGGTTGTCCATACTGTGCAGGCAAGCGTGTTTCTGTTGAAAACAATTTACAAACATTGAACCCTGATTTAGCAAAACAATGGCATTCAACTAAGAATGACGATTTGACTCCGAGTGATGTTACAGCAAATTCTGGAAAAAGAGCTTGGTGGGTATGTGAAAAAGGGCATGAGTGGAATGCAATTATCGGCAATAGGTCGAAAGGCGGCGGTTGCCCGTATTGTGTCGGAAAGCGTGCTTCGGCTGAAAACAATTTGCAAGCTGTGAATCCAGAATTGGCAAAGCAATGGCATTATGCAAAAAATGGCGATTTGACTCCAAGTGATGCTACAGCAGGCTCTAGGAAAAAGGCCTGGTGGCAATGTGAAAAAGGTCATGAATGGGAGGCAGCTATAGTAGATAGAGCAAACGGAAGCGGATGCCCCTTTTGCTCTGGCAGGCGTGTATGTAATGACAATTCATTGCATACATTACTTCCTGACTTGGCAAAACAATGGCATCCTACAAAAAATGGAGATTTGACTCCAAGTGAAGTTACGGCAGGTTCAAACAAAAGAGTTTGGTGGGTATGCGAAAGCGGTCATGAATGGGAGACAGTCGTTGCAGATAGGTCGATCGGAAGAGGTTGCCCCTATTGCTCAGGGCGATATGCTACATCGGAAAACAATTTGCAAGTTTTGAATCCAGAATTGGCAAGACAATGGCATCCTGTCAAAAATGGGAACTTGGCTCCAAGTGATGTTATGGCTGGTTCAGGTAAAAAAGTTTGGTGGTTATGCGAAAAAAATCATGAATGGGAGGCAGTTATCAATAGCAGGTCAAGTGGCGTTGGTTGCCCTTATTGTTCTGGGAAGTATGTTTCTTCTGAAAACAACTTGCAAACTTTGAGCCCTGAATTGGCAAAGCAATGGCATCCCACCAAAAATGGAGACTTGACCCCAAGTGATGTTACATTAGGCTCCAATAAAAGAGTCTGGTGGCAATGCCGAAAAGGTCATGAGTGGGAAACGGTAATTGCAAATAGGTCAAGTGGAAGCGGTTGTCCATTTTGTTCCGGTCAGCGTGTAGGTATTGATAATTCGTTGCAAGTATTAAATCCTAGCTTATCAAAGCAATGGCATCCTACAAAAAACAGAAATTTGACTCCAAGCGATGTTACTGTGGGTTCGAATAAAAAAGTTTGGTGGCAATGTGAAAAAGAACATGAATGGGAATCAACCATCAAATACAGGTCAAAAGGGAATGGTTGTCCATATTGTTCTGGAAAACGTGCAACGCTAGAAAATTGTTTACAAGCCTTGAATCCCGAATTAGCAAAGCAATGGCATCCTAACAAAAATGGAGATTTGACTCCAAGTGATGTCATGATGGGTTCAAGTAAAAAGGTTTGGTGGCAATGTGAGAGTGACCATGAATGGGAAGCGACTATTATTAGTAGAACACGAGGTAATGGTTGCCCTTATTGCATAAAATTATAGCCTGGAAGGTGATCTAAATGTCAAATGAAAGGTATAAAGGATTGACTTTGGATGAAGCTGCCGAAAGAGCTGGTGGTTATGTTGACTACAACCCAGGTCGCCCCTTAGTTATTGATGCCGACTACAGAGCTATGTCGAAATATTGTAAAGAAAAGGGTATAAAACCAATGGATTTGACAGAGGAAGAGTATGGGATGTTTTATACGAGGAGCCTCTGGTTTATGCTGTACGCAGCGAAGCAGTATAGTAGGAGAAGATAGGGCTAAGCCTTGGAAACTCACGTTTCTGAGGCTTTTTACATACATAACAACTTGTAACCCGTTGTCCTCATTTGACATAAGCTATAATATGCCAATAAAAAGGGGGGAAACACCATGATGGGCAGACCATGCTACAAAAACTGCATCCACTACGGCACGCAGTTCGAAATGCGTGACGAACGCCGCGAAGAGCGACGGGAGGAACGCGACGAGTTCGAAGACCGCCGCTTTCGCTATCCGCTATACACGCGGTTGCGCCGCCATATAGGGCGTAGGGTTTGGTAATACTAATTCCAATTCGAAACATCGACAATGATATTTTTTTTTGCTGGCTTTAGGGCGAAAAAAAATGCGCTTGGCGATATTTGAGAATGGAATTAGTATAAGAAATTTTGCAATCCAACTGGTAACCAAATCCAACCAGTTGGATTTTTTGTATCTCTGGGCATAATGTGATATATTCTTATAATAAAGAAAACAGCCACAAAAGAAAGGAAAAATAATATGCGACCAGCCCCCCATCAACGCCCCACCCCCAAATTTCCAAAGCGTGCAGTTATCACCGGCGGAATGCCATACGGCGACAAAGAACTCCACTTCGGCCACCTAGGCGCACCGTTTATATTGCCGGATATTTACGCCCGTTTCCTGCGCAACAGAATAGGTGCTGAAAATGTAATTTATGTAAGCGGCACAGACTGCTATGGCGCAGGTATCGAGGTTAAATACGCCGCGGCCTGCAAAGCCGGATTTACAGGCACGATACAAGACTTTGTATCCAAGCACCACGAAGTTCAAAAACAAACCTACAACGACTACGGCAGCAGCATGAGCATTTTCGCCGCGTCTTCACTTGAACCGGCCGCCAGCCGCCACACGAAAATGTCTGCCGATTTGTTTGAGATATGGCACAAGCAGGGCTATCTTCGCCTGGAAGAAATCATGCTGTTTTATGATGAAGACAGCGGCACATTCCTAAACGGTCGCCAAGTAGAAGGCCAATGCCCAGTAACCGGCTGCCAGTCCGAAAAAGGCTACGCCGACGAATGCGCACTAGGCCACCAGTACGACCCGAAGGAACTGCTAAACCCACGCGCTGTAACCACAGGCAAAACCCCTACCCTAAAACCCAGCCAAAACTGGTACTTCGACCTAGAGCGTTTTGCAGACGACCTAAAAACCCGCCATGCCCATCTAAAAGCCCAAGGCATAAGCCGCCGCTTTCACCTGTCCTACTTGGAAGATTTCCTAAAAGACCCGGCGATTTTAATCTCTAAATTCGACACCCTGGAAAACCTAGAAGCCGCCCGGGCAAAAATGGCCGACCATACAGCCGATATAAAGGAAGAAAAATTTTCGGCAACTCTAACTTTCCCGATATTAAAAGACAGGGAAGCCGCCTGCGAAATACTGCGGGAACACGGCATTCGCTTCCGTACAGGCACAACGCTAACGCCCTTCCGCCTAACCGGCAACGTAAAATGGGGTATTCCCGTGCCAGAAAAAGACGGCATAGCTGACCTAACATTTTGGGTATGGCCGGAGTCCCTATGGGCACCTATGTCCTTCGTACAAACCTACCTGGATTTGCATCGCCCAGGCGAAAAACTGGAAGACTGGTGGCTGCATGAAGATGCCCAAGCCTACCAATTTGTAGGCGAAGACAATATCTACTTCTACGACATTGCGGGCATGGGGCTGTTTATGGCGTTGAACGAAAACGCAGGCTGTGACCGCAACGCAAATCTACCAATAGTAATCCCCAGCCGCCACTTGCTGTACGGCAACACAAAAGCCGCAAGCAGTGGAAAACTAACGCCGCCTTCCGCCCGCGAATTGCTGGATTACTACACCGCCGAGCAACTGCGAATGCACTTCGGCCACATGGCGGTGCATGGCAACAGCGTAAAATTTCTGCCAAAGGCTGTCTTCCGCAAAATTTATGAAGGCCAGGAAGTACCAAAAGAAATCGGCGAAATCGAAGGTTTCGACCCCACTTTGGCAGAAGGAAATTTGCTGACAAACGTGTTCAACCGCCTGGCGCGGTCGTGTTTCTACACCCTACAACAGCATGATGTAAAAGTGGAAGAACCATCCCAAGAAGTGGCAGACGCATGCAACACGCTAATAGACGACTATGAGTTTGCCATGTACCGCTTCGAGTTTGCAAAAGCGGTGGATATGCTGGACAAATTTCTGCGGGACGCAAACAAAGCCTTTGACGCAAAAATGAAACAAGCAAAAGCAGACGACGACAATGTCCTGCGCACACAAACATTAGCAGACGCTTTCCACCATGTAAAAACCGCCGCGGCACTGCTAAACCCATTCGCCCCGGAAGGCACGGAACGTTTGCGCGAATACCTGAATGTGCCCAGTGCTGTATGGTCCTGGGACAATATAAAAAAGCCCATCAGCTTTTTTATGGCCGAAGGGCATGAGTTCAAATTTTTAGAGCCCCGTGTGGACTTCTTCTTGAAGCACGAGACGCAGTTGTAAACCCTAAACCCGAACCAACTCCCGTATTCTATCAAGGGTAGTCGGCCCAATCCGTGTCACATTTATCAATTCCTCCACCGACCCAAACCCGCCGTGGCTCTCCCTAAATTCAATGATATGGGAAGCTATGGCGGGCCCGATACCGGGCAAAGTCTGCAATTCCGCAAGTGTGGCGGTGTTAATATTTACAACTCCGTGCACTTCCTCCGCTGGGGGAAGTGCTGTGCGGGGTACATATGCTTCATCGTAAACAAATACTTCAAAAACATCGTCCCCCACAGCGGGGATTATTATTTGCATTGCGTCAACCAAAAACGCCGCCAGGTTAACCCGCGCCAGGTCGGCGTATTCCGTTGCGCCGCCCGCAAGCTGCAAGGCATGGTTTACCCTGTCTCCATCCGTAAGTTCAAAAACGCCGGGGTTATTTACCTCCCCGACGATATGTATAATAACTGTACCCGGCTCTTCAGGTTCTTCAATCACAGGACCTGGCTCTACTGTGCTGGGTATATATTCCTCTTCCGCCCCATATGAAACAATAACATCCGCAGGCACGAGTACGCGCCCGCCGCCACTGCGCGTAGCAAGATAAATAATGCCGATTACAACAATACAAAGCACACCCAAAATTATGTATACATATTCCCGTACAAACTCGGCTACATTACTCATGGTATCACCCCTTAATTCATGCCGCCTTCGGCGGCGGCACAGGCGGTTGGTGCAAAAATTGCTTCGCAATTTTCACACTTGCACTTGAGATTATATATAATCCCAAGCACCTTGACAAGCAGATTTTACAAGCGTTATAATTCACACAATAGACAACTTGGAGGTATATAATGAAGAAAGCAGTTTTGTTTGTACTGGCACTGGCCGCGGCATTCGCAATGTTGGCCGTCAATGTGTACGCACAGGAATACTTGCGTATTTACGATGTAGAAAGCACGATTTTGCGAATAACTCGCGAAGCGGAACCAGCGGACGCGACATGGCGCGTATCTGTCCACTGCCCTGACGGCCAACTAATTGGCGGCGTAGGCTCGATTTGGCGACTAGACCAAGATGCCGAAGATGACGCACCGGGGTTTTTCATATCCCATGAGGGCGGCTTTACTATAATTGTTGGCGCAACCGCACCGGGTGAAAACGGGCATGAGCCTGTAAATCAGGTATATCTTACAACTGTAGCCGCCAGAATTTTGTACTACTTAGGTGGCCATACACGCCAGCCCCAAAGCTATGTAACCTTTGTTACCAACCTGGCGGAAGTTCTTGCAATGCAGGATGGTCTTGTATACTTTGGCCGCCCAACCTGCCCCGCCTGTGTGCCTTTTGCCGCTAATTTACATGAAATCGCAACGCGCTACAGCACTACCGTGTACTATTTAAACACCGACAACTGGCGCGGCCACGGCACTATGCCCAATATACTTGCCCACTTTGGTGTGGAGCAAGTGCCATCAGTGGCGCAGGTCATCAATGGCCAGCCAACGTTATTGATGGTACAAGACACCAGCTGGCATACCGCATTTAGCGGTGTAGCCGTTGAAGCCGAAGTGCCCACCATGCGTCTTGCCATTGGCAGCATGGCATTTACCCTGCATGGCCAGCAATATGAAAGCGATGCCGCTCCATGGCTGGACGCGGAACACGACCGCACAATGATACCACTGCGCATAGTATCAGAAGGGCTGGGTTATCCCGTCCGTTTTGACAGGGATAACCGCGTTGTGTATATTTACATGGGAGATGAATACATTAGTCTTGCAATTGGCGTACCACTGCCGGGCGGCATGGGTACACCTGTTATAATAGGCAATCGTACCTTTGTGCCAGCCCGATATGTAATTGAAGTGCTTGGTGCTCGCGTCCGTTGGGATGGGGCTAACCAAGCGGTGTATATTTATAGTAGCTAAGTAAATTCAAAGCATAAAGAAAATCCAACTGGTTGGATCTGGTTACCAGTTGGATTTTTTTATTTCCCTCTTTTATTTCCTATCTCAAAACTACAGCAACAAGTACATATATTGCAATTACCCCAATTAAATACCAATCGACTCTTTTAACGGGTGCTTCCTCTTCAGCTTTCTTATCATCAATTTCTGTTTCTACGCCCAGGGCGTGTTGCTCTTTGCGTGAGCGGGTGTGGCCTAAAAATGCGCGGAACACAAATACTGCGCCAACTGTGGTGGGTATGGCAATTATTCCAATAATCACAATGGCCACAAGTTCTGGCCGTACATTGCTAAAAAACTCGTACATACGTATAGCCATTTCTGGGTCGGTATAATAAAACGCGTCGTACATTGCTTGTGCAAGTGTTTGCGCCTCGCCTGCGACCTCACTTGTACCGCCACCCCCTTGGGTAGATAGGTACATAAGCGTTACCTGGCTGCCATTCATAATAAGATGGCTAAAAATGCCTGCCCATATGCTTTTGGTAATGTACACAAGATACGCCCAGCCTGCGCCCACAATAAATGTGTAGGCAAACTGGTGCAAATCCAGGTGCATTATCGCAAACAAAAAGCCATTTAGTATACATATTTTAATAACCGTACCCCGCTGTATCGCTTGTATATACCCGCGGAACACAAGTTCCTCCACCACAGCAGGGGTAACAGCAATGGCCAACATCATTAGCCACCAGGGGTTGCCGGCGTCTGATAATGTTTCCAGCAGTTCTGCCGCAGAGTTGTCTACAAATAAAGTGGTAATGCCAGACACAAGCATGACAGCGGGCATGGCAAGAAGTGTAAGAAAAAAAATGTACACATAGCTTACAATATCCAGTTTATGGGCAGGCAAATAGCTCTTAAAACTTTCTTTCTTGAAACGAAGCCAGATGAATACAGGCAGCAATAACCTAAAAAATTGTAAAAAAATCACAAACCATAGAGACGTGAAAATTCCCTGTGGTACACCTGCCTCTACAAGCAGGTATACCACCAGCATAGCAAATTCGCCAAGCACAATTGCGGCTATTACAAGAAACAGCATAAATTGAGTGGCAGAGGTTTTTCTTACGGCTCCCATAAAAATATCGCCTCCAATGCTTTTGCAGATTCGTAAAACTTGGCTGTATTAAACACGCTTGTCAAGTACACATCACGCTCGTTTAGATTGCGGAAGAACGCCGTATGACCCACTCTAATAGCATATATATCGGTGGTTTGCGGCTCGTCTTCAAAGGTATATGAAATTGTTAATAAGTACGGCTGTACACGGTGGTACAATTCTGGGTTTAATAAATACAATTCGCGCATTACGCTGTGCATGGGGCGTAACATACCCTGCTCTGCCATTTCTACCACGCCACGGCGCGGTGTGGCAAATAGGTCTATAGCACCCATGCGCAACATGGCCGTAAAACGCTGCTGCATAGCTGCGTTGGGCACAAGGTTAGCAGGTCTGGCGTAGGATGTAAAAACAACAACATCTCGGCTTGGGTTGCCTACAATATGGGCTAGTTTTTCGCCAGCTTCTTCTAATGTATTGTATTGGGTGTCGGGCACTAGCCATCCAATGTACAGATATTCACGCTCGCTGGGTGCTAGCAGCATTATCAGCAATGCACCAACCAGCACGGCAAACAGCATATGAAATTTATAGTATTCCCAAAAATAACCTAGCTTTTCGACAAAAGTCATGCCTTGCAATTTCGATTTCATACTACTCATGCTCCACCCCGCCAAGAAAGTTCATTGTCCGTGGTAAAGCATCCTTCGAGTTTTTCCAAGGCTCGTTTGCAAAGCGGTGGTCGAACTTTTGAACAAACCACTCTAGGTCGCCTTCCAGTTCTTTTACAAACTTCTGCCACTGGGGCAGTACAATGTCCAAAAATTTTTCTCGCTTGCCACGGCTAAGGTTTTTTTCTGCCCCTTCCAATATAATAATGAAGCAGGGCAAGCAGTATCCCTCTTGGGCTTCCACCAACTTGGCGTCATCCCCACCTTTTTGCCAGATATGAAAAAAAGTTTCGATATATCGGGCGAAGGTATCGTTTGTGCGGTTGCATACGTAGCAACTGGCTTCTGTTTTGGCCAAATGTTCTTTTAGCTTGGGTAAGGTGGCGGCAGGGTCTTTTCCAAACAGGGGAATGGGCTTGCGCCCTGTGATAATTTTCTCGGTATCGTTACACAGCTGCCGCAAATGGGTATGTAGCATTAGAGCAAGCCCCAGGCGGTTTTGCTCTTTGTACATGGCACGCATATGGCGGTTGCAAAACCCGGTTTTGTTGGTTTGCGACCGTACATCATCTTCCATATAGGCGGGACCTAGGACAAAGTGGATAAAGTCTCGCTCCAACTTCTGCTGCATTGTGCAAAACGCACAACCCTTTGGGTCCCGCAACGCGTCTAGTACTGGTATTGTGTGAATATGGTCTGGCATATTAGCACCTCCATCATATGACTTGATTGTAACACAATTGTTATGTCGGAGGCAAAATTTTTGGAAATGCGAAAAATTCCGGCAGTGTAATTTCTGTTTTACTTTTGGTGAAAAGCCCTAGATGGGTATTTATTATCCTCTCCAAAGATGTTTTGAAATCGTGCCTGCTGGCACTTTCAGTTGCTGCAAGAGGAATTTCTTGATAAAACTCAGACCCGATATAAATTCTGGCAGAGCCTACAGTGTCGCCTGTGGCTACAGGTGCTTGCATGGAAACCGGGAAATATAGCTGCACGGTTACATCTTCGTTTTTATTTATTGGCACTCTTGCGCCATAACTGTACTCTAAGCCAACATTACGTGTGCGAGAACGGGTTATTGGCAAGTCGCCTGCATGGGTGTGGCCGGTAATAATTGTCTCAAATTCGAAATTTGCAAAACCGTAGCTGAGTATTTCCTTTGTGTCTACCCATTTTTGGTTGCGGCCCTGTGCGCCCCAGCCACTGGCCAACACGACAGAGATAAGCTGCATACCATCCTGCTTTGCCGCGCCCACAAAGCAGTGGCCAGCTTTGTTTGTAAACCCGGTTTTTACACCGTTTGCACCGGGGAACTCTTGCAAAAGTCGGTTTTTGTTGTGCATAGTATAGTAAGAAGTACTACTTGTAAAACTGGCAGAGCTGGTATTGGTAAGTTCGATAAAGCCTGGCACAGTTAACGCATAGCGAGCGATAAGTGCCAGGTCAAATGGTGTGGAATGGTGGTTGCCAGCATCCAGCCCGCTTGCAGTTTCATAGACAGTATTAACCGCGCCAAGGGAAATGGCTTTGTCTGTCATATGGCGGCAAAATTCCTGCACAGAACCAGCCAAATGTTCCGCAATGGCAACTGCTGCGTCGTTGGATGATTCCAGCATTAAAGCCAGCATCAAATCACCCAGCCTAATTTCTTCACCCTTTGTCAGGAACATTTTCATGCGCGGCGCGGAAGCAGCTGTGGCAGAAACGGTAACGGTTTCGTTTTCGCGCCCGCTTTCTAGCGCAAGAATAGCCGTCATAATTTTTGTGGTACTGGCCATGGCCAGTGGCTCGTGTTCGTTTTTGCCCCATAATATGCGCCCTGTTTCTGCTTCTATCAGTACTGCGCCATGGGCATTTACCGTTGGTATTTCTATCGTACTAGCATAAACTTGCACCACCGGGGTTAATAATATAAGAGCGAGAACTATCGCAAAAATTTTCATATGCACCTCCGCAAAGATATGTGCGTTTAGTATGCGTTATTTTTTATAAAAAATACTTGCACTCGATATCGTTGGTGTGGTATAATGCTCGTTGTTGAACAAGTATATGCTTGTTCCAAGTAACAAAAAGAGTGAGTAGCTCAGCTGGATAGAGCGTCTGACTACGGATCAGAAGGTCGGGAGTTCGAATCTTCTCTCGCTCGTTCCCCAAAGCCTTTGGGTATTTTCCAAAGGCTTTTTTATTGCATTTATTCACGCTTCTTGATATAGTAAGAATCTACAATTGTATATTTGCAAAATATAAGTTTGAGGTTTGTCACGTGCGCAAAAAAATTGTTTTTTCGCTTTTAATTTTATTTTTTTTATTAAACACAACTGTGCTGGCGCATGAGTTGCCGTTGCAGGCCTACGCCGCCATTTTGGTTGAGCAAACCACAGGACAGGTATTGTATGCCCGCAATGCACACATACCAATGTACCCGGCCAGCACCACAAAAATGCTAACGGCTCTTGTTGCCATGCAGCATCTGGACATGGACACCATTGTGGTTGTAGGGCCAGAGATACGAAATATGCCAGCGGGTTTTGCCACAAATTTGCATGTCGAGGGTGAGACTATAGCGGTAGAGGTGCTGCTCAAGGCGTTGCTTATCCGTAGTAGTAACGAGGCCGGGCGTATCCTTGCGCTGGAAACAATTCGTACAATAGATAACAACCCCAACATAACATATGCAGAGGCGAAACCGCGCTTTTCACGGCTTATGAACGATCGCGCCCGTGCACTTGGCGCGTTAAATACAAATTTTAATAACCCATACGGCCTGCATAGCGAGTTCCACGTTACCACTGCCTACGACCTGGCTATAATAGGTCGCGCCTTTATGGCCGAGCCCACACTTGCCGAAATTTCTGCCATGCCTGGTTTTGTAGGTGATAGCCTGGGCGGCCGCAGTTTTGCAAATGCAAATGTGCGAGATTATTCCTGGACAAATACCAACCAAATGCTGCTTGGCGCACCTTTTTTTCACCCATACGTTACAGGTGGGCGCACGGGTTTTACCACGCCTGCGGGGCATTGCTTTGTTGGCGGTGCGTATCATAACGGTCTGGGTTTGGTGGCGGTTGTGCTATATTCCCAAGAACCTGATCGTTGGGCAGATACAAGAATGCTCCTGGACTATGGCTTTTTCAACTATGCTTTTACTACCGTTGCTACAGATGGTATGCTGCTTAAAACAGTTGAAATACAAAATCCGCGACTGGGCGACCCTTATCACTTAGATATACACCTTTACGGTGGGCAAACCGCCCTTTTAAATAGGGCGCAAGACATAACCCATGAAATTATTTTCGACCCCATTTTCCTGTACCCATACATGGCCGATACCCTGCGCGGGCCAATTGAAGAGGGCGATGCGGTGGGCACAGTAGTTTTTTCCGCAGGGGGAGAAACGATTTTTACTGCTCCGGCTGTTGCGGCAAGGGCAGTGTACGAGCGTACATTTGACAGCGATATGGATTATTATATGTCCATGATATTGGACAATATTTTTACCCGCCGCGCGTTGCCGTACTGGATTGCGTTTGTTGGCACGGTGCTTGGTTTCGTGGGTATAGCTCTGGCAATTTCACAACGGCGCAGGGCAAAAAGGGAAGCCAACTGGCATCCTACAAGGCGGCGTTAGGCACTAGGGGTATAAAAACGGGGGAGGGCGTATGCCAAAGAGCATGACAGGCTACGGGCGGGGCGAGTGCATCCGCTTCGATAGACGGCTAAAGGTAGAAATAAGGGCGGTTAACCACCGTTATAGCGATGTTACAATAAAAATGCCGCGCTTCCTTAACCCTTTGGAGGATAAGGTACGGCGGCGTTTGGCTGAAGATATAGTGCGCGGTAAGGTAGATGTGTGGGTTAATTTCGAAAGTTTTGCCCAAAGGGACGTGGCCGCCAATGTAAATAACTTGCTGGCCGACGCCTATATTGAGGCACTATCGGGTCTTAGTTCCCGTTACGGCTTTGGGCCGCTGCAATCTAGCCCCGCGCTGGAGTTATTGGCAAGAAACCCAGATATTATCACCCTAGACAAATTTGATGCATCGCTTCAAAACGATAGCGACGAGATATGGGAAGTGCTCAAACTAGCACTGAATGATGCCCTTGTCGATTTCAACCAAATGCGCGTTATCGAAGGGCAAGCTATGGTAGAGAATATTTTGTCAAAACACACAGTGGCGGAAGAAATCGTAAAAAAAATAGTTGAGCGTGCACCAATTGCGCAAAATACTCAGTTCGAACGGTATAAGGAGCGTATCGCCGAGGTTGTCGCAAGATTAGGCCACGCACCAGACGATGCGCGCATTATAACAGAATTGGCTATTCTGGCCGATAAGGGCTGTATAAATGAAGAGATTGCAAGGCTGGAAAGCCACCTTGCCCAGCTATATACAATGTTGCATGGAAGTGAATCTAATGGCCGAAAGCTAGATTTCTTAATCCAGGAGCTAAACAGAGAAATTAACACAATAGGCTCCAAGTCTGGCGACATAGCACTCTCCGCCCTTGTAGTAGATTTAAAAAGCACAGTAGAAAAAATGCGCGAGCAAGTGCAGAACATAGAATAGAATTTTTTGGCAATACTTTATCTAATCTAATATATATAGAACAGGAGCATAAATCCATGCTAACCCCCTCTTATTCAGAACTGATGGACGTTATCCGTAAAGGTGGCAAACTGGACCCGCGCGTGGCCAGCCGCTACACGGTAGTTTTGGCTGCGGCAAAGCGTGCCCGTCAACTTACCGAAGGTGCAGAACCCTTAACCTACGCCCCGGCAGACCGTGCTGTTTCCATTGCTGTAAAGGAAATGAGCGAAGGTAAACTACGGGTAAAAGTACAGGAAGACCTGATGGACGGCAGTTACGAGCGTTTGATTAAAGACCAGTACAAGTATCGCGCAATTACAGCCCTTTCACGGGACGACCTGCGGGAAGACTTGAAAGATGACTACTCACCAATTCGCACATACAAACTGGAAGATGAAGATTCAAACGATGCCGATGCAATGTTTGGAGAAAGCAGCTTTGAAGAAGAAAAAGTGACTGCTCACGACGACAGCGACGATGTGGATGATGCTTTGGAAGAGTTTGATGACCTATATGAAGAACTTGACGAGGAACTTGACGATACTATAATTGAAGAAAATTTTGACGACGAATAGCAATGGATTTGCGCTAATTTCCGTAGACGTTTTGCATGGCGATGTAGACCGTCTGTTTCACTATGCAATTTCGCCTGATATGGATGTTGGCATTGGGCGACGGGTTTTTGTACCCTTCGGTAACCGCAATAAGCCTATTTTAGGCTATGTAATTGATATAGCCGATACTCCACCTCCAGATATTGACTCCAAAAAAATAAAGGAAATTGTATCTGTTCCAGATAATTTTCCTGTTCTTACACCGGAAACATTACAATTAGCCCAGTGGATGAAAGACAAATACTACTGTACCCTGGCTGCGGCACTGCGCTGTATCACACCTACCGCAAAAGCAGACGGCAAATTCCCAGGCACAAGAAATATGCCGAAGGACATTGCACCAAACCCGCCAGCCGCCGTAACACTTACCACCGCCCAAGATGCGGCGGTTAACAGGATTTTAGATGGCGCAACAAAGCCGTTTCTGCTACATGGCGTAACGGGCAGCGGCAAAACAGAGGTGTACATTCGTGCTATACAGCATACCCTTTCCCAAAACCGCCAGGCTATTGTTCTTGTGCCGGAAATTGCACTAACGCCGCAAATGGTATCGCTGTTTACGGCGCATTTTGGTAGCCGTGTGGCTGTTACGCACAGCCGCCTTACCCAGGGCGAACGGTTTCAAATATGGCGGCGAGCTTTGGATGGCGAGATTTCTCTTGTAATTGGCCCACGCTCTGCTGTGTTTGCGCCTTTTGCCAGTGTTGGTCTTATTGTTATAGACGAAGAGCACGAGCATACCTACCATTCCGAAACCACGCCTAAGTATGATGCCCGCGCCGTTGCTGTGCAGCGGGCAAAATTATGCGGCGCAACAGTAATACTGGGCTCTGCCACGCCAAGTTTGGAAAGCTACCACAAAGCACAAGAAAATGAATACCAGTTGATAGAATTACCCGAGCGGGTGAACAAAACCAGCCCTACAGTTACCGTGCTGGATATGAGAAACGAGGCCAGGGCGGGTAATACTTCCCTTTTTGCGGCAGAGTTGCAACAGGCACTTAGGGAGACAGTAGAAAATGGCCGCCAGGCGATACTTTTTCTAAACCGCAGGGGGCATTCCTCTTTTGTGTCTTGCAGGTGGTGTGGGTTTGTGTTAGCCTGCGGGCAGTGTCGTGTCAATCATACATACCACGCGGATAAAAATCGGATGCTATGCCATTATTGTGGCGCGGGCGCGGCTTTGCCTAGCCTGTGTCCGGCATGTAATTCCAAGCATATAAAACTATATGGCATGGGCACCCAAAAAATTGAAGAAGAAGTACAGTCACTGCTGCCCACAGCCCGCGTGCTGCGCATGGACATGGACACCACCCGCGGTAAATTTGGCCATGGCAAGATACTGGACATTTTCCGACGTGGCGAGGCAGATGTGTTAATTGGCACGCAAATGGTGGCCAAGGGCTTAGATTTCCCCAAGGTGACACTAGTGGGTGTTGTTGCGGCAGATTTGTCGCTGCACACAGGCGACTTTCGGTCTGCAGAGCATACATTTCAGTTGCTTACACAGGTAGCGGGTCGGGCAGGGCGCGCACTACTTACAGAGGATACGGGTCGTGTGTTCCTACAAACGTATAGCCCAGAACATTACGCTATTGGCCTGGCACAGGAAGCGGACTACAAAAATTTTTTTGTCCACGAGATGGCCATACGCCGCGCTATGGTGTACCCGCCGTTTTCATATGTGTTTAGCCTTATGTTTGCTGGCCCAGACGAGAAAAAAATAATAGTTGCGCTGCAAAAGCTACAGGCTATAATGGAATATGTAAGCCAAAAAGATGGACGGGGACGCTTTGCGCTAATAGGCATATCGCCCGCCTTTGTATCCAAAATAAAAAAGCAGTTCCGCTGGAAATTGCTACTAAAAAGCACCGAAGAAGAGGCTTTGAAAAATTTTGTATTATACTGCATAAAAAAACTAAAAGAAAACGACCCACTAACAGGAATAACCGTACACTTAACGCTGAACCCGATTGTTATGGAGTAGCATAGAAGGAGAAATAAAATGGGGCTGAAACAAATACGTATGCGTGGCGATGAAATTCTGACTAAGAAGGCGAAACCGGTTAAGGAGATTACGCCTACTATTTTGCAGTTGCTGGACGATATGAAGGAAACCCTTGATGCTATGGATGGTGTGGGTATTGCCGCGCCTCAAGTTGGGGTGTTGCGCAGGATGGCATTGGTATCGCTGGAAGACGAGTTTTACGAGCTTATAAATCCGGAAATAATAGAAACGGAAGGGGAGCAGATTTGTAACGAGGCCTGCCTTTCTGTAGTGCAGTTGTGCGGCGACCTGCCGCGCCCTATGCGAGTAGTGGTGCGTGCCACCAACCGCCATGGCGAAGAGTACACAATCGAAGGTGAAGACTATATGGCGTCGATACTATGTCATGAGTTGGATCATTTGGACGGTGTGCTGTTTATTGACAAAGCGGAGAACATCCGTGCACTGGAAGAAGAAGAGCGGGAAGAACGAAAGGAACGGCGGCGCAGTTTCCGCCAGCGCAGGAAGGTGCGTAGAGATTAGTGAAAATAGTTTACATGGGTACTCCGCAGTTTGCGATACCTAGTTTGCAAAAGTTGCTTGACAGCCGCCACCAGGTTTTGGCGGTTTGCACACAGCCCGACCGCCCAGCAGGGCGCGGTCACAAGCTAACGGCTAGCCCAATAAAGCAATTGGCACTAGCACATAACCTACCTGTGTTACAGCCCGAAACACTAAAATTTGCGGAATCAAAAGATACCCGCGCACAGCTAAAAGAGCTGGGCGCGGATATTTTTGTTGTTGCGGCCTATGGTTTGCTACTGCCAAAGGGTATTTTGGAAATGCCGCAACATGGCTGCATAAATGTCCATGGTTCGTTATTGCCCAGGTATCGCGGCGCGGCGCCAATACACGCGGCGTTGTTAAACGGTGATGGGACAACGGGCATCACAATTATGCACATGGCTCAGGGGCTGGACACGGGCGATATGATTTTGAAAGGCGAAATACCCATTTTACCGGGCGAAAAATTTACCAGCCTGCACGACCGTATGGCAGAACTTGGCGCGAAACTTTTGGTGCAGGCGTTGGACGAATTAGAAAAGGGCACAGCCGCCAGGGAAGTACAAGACGATGCAGACAGTTGCTACGCGCCAATGATAGCCAAAACCGACGCACAAATAGACTGGGCTAGCCCCAGCGAAAAAATTGTGAACATGACCAGAGCCTTTGACCCATGGCCAGGAGCGTACACATTATATGAAGGCGAGCCAGTAAAAATTTGGACAGCGGAGAAAACTGACATAAGTCACGAAGCCAACCCAGGTACAATCATATGCAACGAAAAACGGTTACTAATTAAAACTGCCGACGGCGTAGTTGCGGTAACAGAAATACAAGGCTTTGGCAGCAAGCGAATGGCCACTGCCGATTTCCTGCGGGGGCGCGAGGTGGTGGTGGGTAAAGTTCTCGGGGCTTCTTCCTAATAAAAAATCTCCATTAACCCTTTTCCACGCTTGGGCATATAATAGATTATGCCTAATCTGGGGAGATGTGAGGCAATGGGTAAATATCGTATTCGCGGCGGACACCCGTTACGTGGTGTGCTTGATATTGGCGGCGCGAAAAATGCCGCGCTGCCAATCTTGGCCGCATTATGCCTTAACGAAAGCGAAATTGAAATTCACAATTGCCCGACCATAGCGGACACATTCCAATCGTTGGAAATATTGCGTAGGATTGGCTGCGAGGTGGAACGCGACGGCACAACTGTGCGCGTAAACTGTAGCGGTGGGCTTTCCCATGAGATACCAGACGATATTGTAGGGCAGATGCGCTCATCCATTTTGTTCATGGGCGCGATGTTGGGCCGCCAGGGTAGGGTAGATATTGCCATGCCAGGCGGTTGCAAACTGGGTGCTAGAGCCATCGACCTTCACCTAACTGGGTTGGCGGCGATGGGTGCTGTCATTTGCCTGGAAGGGGACAAATTTTACTGCAATGCACCACACGGGCTAAAAGGCGCGGATATAATGCTGCGTTCGCCCAGTGTTGGCGCAACAGAAAACTTAATATTAGCAGCGACACGTGCCAAAGGCACAACGCTTTTGCAAAACGCCGCTCGTGAGCCTGAAATAGTAAACTTGGCCGATTTTTTGAACAGTTGCGGCGCAAATATTACAGGTGCAGGTAGCGGGACAATTCGGATAGACGGCGTTGCGAAACTGCATAAACCCCCTGCGTTTACCATAATGCCCGACCGAATTGTAGCAGGCACATTTTTGGTAGCGGCGGCCATGACCCAGGGCATGATAACCCTGCGCAGTGTTAATACCTGCGACTTGCTGCCCGTAATCGAAAGTTTAAGACAAATGGGTTGCACCATCGCCTGCGGCAAGAACTGTGTGACACTTGTGGCACCACAGCGGCTTACGGCACTGCCAGAGTTGGTAACGGAAGTGCACCCAGGCTTCCCTACAGATATGCAGGCGCAGTTTGTTGCCGCGCTGGCAATTGCGGAAGGCGTGAGCCGTATAACGGAAACGATTTTCGAAAGCCGCCACGCCCACGCGCTGGATCTGAACAATATGGGCGCGAAGATAGACATTTCTAAAGACAATAGGACATTTTTAATCGAGGGACAACAACAATTGTACGGCCAGCAGGTTGCGGCCCAAGACCTACGGGGCGGCGCGGCACTGATACTTGCCGCACTTTCGGCAAAAGGCGAAACCGTGGTAGAAAACGCACACCATGTACAAAGGGGCTACGAACAACTGGAGCAAGATCTAAGCGCGTTAGGCGCGGCTATCTGGCTGGAGTAATATGAATGGAGACACAAATGATAACAATCGTAAACCTAAACCCATGTCTGGATTGGCAGTACAATGTACCCAGTTTCACACATGGCGGTATGAACCGTGTGCGCCGTACCTATGAAGCGGCCACTGCAAAAGGCACGAATGTAGCAATCGTGTTAAAAAACCTAGGCCACGCACCGCTGTGTACAGGTTTCAATTTCATCGACGGCGGCGAAAAAGTTACAGAACGTTTCGACGCGCTGGGCATCGTCCATGATTTGATAACTGTGCCTGGCGCAGTGCGCGTTAACATTAAATTATTTGAAGAAGATACAAGCACAATGACCGAGCTAAACCAGCCCGGTTATTTTGTTGCAGACGAATATATCGAAAAATTGGTAGACAAAATAGCCGCCATGCCAAATGAGGGCATTTTGGTGCTAAGCGGCAGTTTGCCAGCCGGCGTTTCGCCAAATATTTATGCCCACCTGGTAAAGCTATGGCATGGCAAAGTGTTTGTAGATGCCGAGGGCGAAGCGTTACGCCAAGCCGTTCAGTCACGGCCATTTGCAATTAAGCCAAATTTATTTGAACTGGAAACCACATTTGGCGTAACGCTAAAAACCCCGGCAGAAGTCGCGGACTTTTGCCGGGGGATGTTGGGTGACGGGTTAGAGCTAATTTGCGTTTCCATGGGTGCGGACGGCGCGGTGCTTGTTACACCCCAGGGCATGTATTTTTCCCCAGGGGTAGAAGTGAAGGCACTGGGCTTAGCCGGCGCAGGTGACAGTATGGTGGCGGGGCTAATTCACGCATTGGAAACAGATATGTGCACAAGCGAAATGCTGCGTTATGGCGTAGCAGCGGCTACGGCATCGGTAACGTTGCCCGGCACGGAGTTATGCGGTGTTATTGATATAGAAAAGTTTTTAGGGCAAGTTGAAGTAACAAAAATATAGTCTTACAACCCTTCGCGCCGACGCAAGAGTTGCGGCAGAAAATTCAACTGGTAACCAAATCCAACCAGGGCGTGTAGCCACTATAAAAAAGTAAAGAAATATGTTATCCTGTAAACATGAAAATCACAGAAAGCCAATATGAAAGAATAAAACCCCATCTACCAGTGCAACGAGGCAGGGTAACGCTAG
>Ga0123355_10004538_pt1 | contig 20199 bp, 19 predicted proteins | sample TergutEmb28metaG_3_FD_89872 | JGI IMG/M metagenome (GOLD analysis project Ga0123355, IMG submission 89872) | Embiratermes neotenicus P1 segment gut microbial communities from Petit-Saut dam, French Guiana - Emb289 P1 | ecosystem: Host-associated > Arthropoda: Insects > Digestive system > Gut ...
ATATATCTTGATCTTTAAATTTTTGGACAGCAACCTGGATGACAGAAGATTCTGCACCGAATAATAACAAACATTCCCCGACTTCAGCCTGCTCTTAATTTCTTCCTGAATAGAATTCTGATTCGTTGACGTTGTTCCCAAATATTTGAACTCTTCCACCCTCTCAATGAAACTATTATCAATCAAAAACAACTAAAAGCTACGTTCAGTTATAAAATAAAGTTTTATATGGTGTAATAGAGTGAAGCACTTAAGGAAAACCTCAGCATTTTATTTGGTGAGATGCTTGTCATGAAAAAATATTCAAACAATCTAAACATACTTGAAATTTTTATCAGTCTCAATACAAGTTTAATTTTAGTAAGGATACATTTTATTTTTTAGTAATATCAAGAAGACGAAACCTAAGTAATGTTATATGAAAACATTATAATATGTAAGTTGTACAATGAATATATTATAAAGTAATTATTTTAAAGGAATAATAAGAAGACGTTCGTAAGTTTATTTATATTGTATGACGTTTTATAGTTGTTAAGAGGATGAAAATGTCATAATTTAGGTCGAAACAATCCCTCAAATAGACAGATTGACTCCATCGTCCCATAAATATACAGTGATGTTCAGAATGCCAATAGTTTCATTAATTCATATCACTGACACAAAACGGAATATCACACGTAAAATTCTGGAAAGCTGTTACAAGAAATACAGAGTTCACGCGCAAAATGTTACATTGGAATTGCGAGCTGCACAACGGTTACATTGATGACAATTGTACATGAACTTTTCAAGCTTTCTAAGCAGTATATCTGAAATGAATTACGACTAGTTTCCTACAGATTACTGCAAATTATTATTTATGAACCAATAGAATATTTTACAAACTATGATATTTGCCACATAGTGCGTCGTTAAGTAAACAACAAGGAAATAGTGTCTTATGTGACACAAATAACAACCACACACATTTGTGCTAGAGAAACCTGTGCTGTCCATTTCGCAAACTACAGGAATAAACAAATCAATTACACGTTCAGGGTCTTCAGTGAAGGCCTAAATACTAGTGATATCGACGAGAACTTCAGTAGCACAAAGAACCCAAAATCAGTCTGATACTTGAACGTCAGTTCTGATCAAATTAGAAGTTACGAATAAAGGAAATTTTGGGGAAAATTTCGGAGAAGAAACGTGCGAACAAACAGGCATAACGAAGTGGTAATTCAATTAAGAATACCCATCAATTCATACAGCCGTAGATCACACTGGACTGTTTAACGCGTTACTAGGAAACGAGTTTAATATTTGTTTTTATACTCGACTTGTCTAACTTTAAAAAGAATAAATTCGGTGGCGACTAAATCCAATGGAGTGAATTTGTAATCAGTTTAAAATTTTATGTTGACATTTGTAAATAACACAGAGAGTAAATAACTTGTGAAAAAGAAATAAATTTCTTCATTTCATCTCTAAGATGAACTGAAGAAGAGAATGAGCTGGAAAAGGACTGACCAGATATTTCATTCTTATGATTTATAAGTATGGCTAGATCATGTATTTGCAGATTGCAAGTGATCTGGATGGCGAATTGTGTATGAATTAGTACTGTGTAAAAACCGCATTTATTAAAAATATGTAGCAACACACAAATTCACTTTCTCTTGTTTAAAACACCATAGTAAAGCAACTCGACCATAAAGCAGATGATACTTAGACACCAGCCCACTAAAAGGAGATAGAAGGCAGGTTGCATATGATGCAGTTTGAATCTGCAATATCCATCAAGCTGGCGAAAGAGAGATATCTCAGGGGATAATATTTTATTCAAGTTCATTTCCTTTGATATCTGGAAGTTGTATAGACCTGCTTCAACCACTCGATCAATAATTTCAGTAACTCGCCTCATCAGTGGGTCTCCTTGCAACATTACCATTCTTAGGGCGTCGTTATACACTACCCCGTCTTCTAACCTGCACAACAAGGGTTCAGAGTTCTCGCCCAACCAATAACCTCTAGCGTAAAGAAATTCAACATAAAGATCAGACAACAAAAGTGAAGTATTCTTATGGTACATAGCCCAGTCAATACATTTCCTATACGGTGAACAATTTGCACGATTTCTGTTTAATTTTGATACTTCCGTTTCCTCACCAATCTCAATACGAAAAGCATATGTTTTTGGGTAGGCAAGTTTAATACCAGAGGCGAGCAGGTCGTCCATGTTTTGTATTGGTGTTTTGTAAGGGGAGTTAACAAGAAACGTTGTGATAAATGCCTGGAACACTGTGCTGAAAGCCAGAGAGAAACACACCCAACAGAGGAAAAGCGAACGTAGTGAAGGTGTACGTGGCATCGTTGACACTGCCACTCCCAGAATGACAGCCCAGAGGTTGGTCAACGAACCTGACAGTGTCGTGTACACCTGTCGCTCCGATGTGCAGCTGTATCGCCCAACAAATGTAGTCGAAATAGCCGCAGTCACAATCGATATGATCAGAAGTAACCACAGTTGCACAGACAGTATTCTAAAGATGTTGCTCCATCCGGAATATTTGTCAGAACACGGTATATACCAGCGGTAATGCATGGTGAAGTAGGAATTGGTGGAGTCCAAAAATGGGTCAACCAAATTATGTGTTCCCAAAGAACCTAAGACAATAAAAGCCTCCTTTGCAATCACAGCCCTCTTTACACTATCAGTCAAATCATTGTTAAATCCAAAATCATCTGGTATAGGAACATGAACAAATACCATGTTCATCTGTTTCAAAACTGTCGTCCGTAAATCCATCTCAAAGCCTTTTATTTTCGTGACAACATTCCCATTTGAATTCCTGTAATTAATATGAAATGTAGTAAAAGAATTAAGACTGTTTCTTACAAATGCTTTCATTGGACACCCGTTGAGATTTTTACTGATTTTTCGTGGAAACAAGTCAGTGTTCTTGGTAAAGTGCCCTTGTGAAGAAATAGCCCAACTGTCCAGTAGGGTGACATCATTCACCTCAGTACAAATGTCTGAACTTTGATATGGAAACCAAGTGTACACACCCAATTTCATGCCTGTGTCTACATCATTACCTTTTACGTTTCTGCTATATCCTTTGTCCATTACATAATGTTCTTTGCTTACAATAATACAGTTATATATTCCAAATTTAGAGAAATAATCAAATATTTCGATTTTTTGCGACACTGAGAATACGTTTGCTCCAGCCACAACAAATCGAGCTTCAGAATTCCAGATCATTTTGAATTTGTTTCTTCGGTCTAGAAAAAGCTCTAAAATTTCAGCATGAAAATACTTGATATTCCCATTTGGAGTTAATATAATGTAACTGCCATCTTTATCTATGAAGTCGGCTTCATCTCTTTTGCTAATATTACCAGCAGTAACAACGACAGGCCAGATAGCAGTTCTTTGAATCTCTGCAGTCAGTTCCTGTTGCACATCTCGGTAGGTAGCTGGCGATGATATCATCAGAGATCGCCCTGGTGCGAAATGTCTGTGGCTGATATCTGTCAGACAGCGCACCAATTGGATTTCCTTTAAACTAAGGGTCTTAGATGGCAGCAGTTCTCCTTTTGTAACTGAACTAAAGAGCAGAATCACCAACAGGATGCCCAAAATTATACCATTCTGCAAAAAACATAAAGAACTTTCAGTTGCTCTGTAACGTACTTTCCACTATTTAAATAAAGAATTTTTTACCTTTCTCAGAATCCGTGTATATGGCGGTGGGCTTGAGGTTATGGCAAGAGGTGTTGTCCCTACATGTATCAGTATCTCCATAACGTTCCAAAATTAAGAAACTTAAATCCTTTAATTCATAGAACAAATATTCTGAAGAGGAAGGAGTCATTTTTTCATCAAGATTGATTTTAATTTGGGAAATTTCTACTTTTCCAGTCCTTTTTCTTACTTTTTTGTCGAAACAAAATTAAAAATCATTTAACTGCACACTTGATTTCAAATTTTGGCGAAAACATAACTTTGGTTTTTGTGCTATTTTAACAGAAAGTAATAAATCCAATATCCCCAGAAATTTCTCCTATTTTATTATTCCTCATTGAATATCCTGTGACCCCAAACCCAATAATATATATTATGAATTAAATTTCTTAGATATTAAGGCTGAAAATTTCCTCCAGTTGCAGAACTGCCGTGAACAAGTTCCCATATTTTAAGACTTGTAGAAATTTGGAATCCAAAACTTGTTTATGAAATTCAGAAACATTAGCCTGAGCCTATAGTGAGGACTATGAGTGTTTTGAATTTGACTGAGGGTCTTCGAGTGACTGAAGCTGGCATCAGGCTCTCTGCAGGGGCTAAGTCTAACGAAGAGTGAACAGCAGCAGCTGGACAGCGATTTATGTGGGTGTTTATTTTCTTGTTGTGAGAATATTCTAAAGGAAATTGAGACATATTTAGTGAGTGTTTCACAATATCTTCAGTGACATAAGCAAATTCTCTGTCGTGAAGAAAGCGAATCTTCATGATGCTTTGTGCCGTTCTTGTTTATCGCTGTTTGTTGCAGTAAATAATGTTGAACAACCTGATGCTAGTTTCAATTCTGTCCAAATCCTTCAGTCAACTTCCAAACCGTCATCATACCCTCATTTTTTCAGCATCGGGAATCTGATTCCTTGTCTGTTGTTCACTGAAGTTTTAACCTTGTTTCCAAAGGAAAAACAAGCAAGTAAGTTTATGTTTTAAACTGAATGTTCAGAAGTATAGATTAGAAATATGTTCTACTTTTTTCTTTGTTTTCAGTATTCACAATATTCTCTAGATTCAAACTTAACGGTTACTTCTGACAGACGTTCATAGAAAATAACAGAAATACATTACACATATATATACATATATATATTTGTTTATTTTTATTTTTGTTCCAATTTAATTTTAACGTGGAAGGGGAAGCCTTAAAAATGGAAAAAATTCCTCACGTTTTCCAAGCACAATTTTTATGCACTTCACTTTTACTTCGTACGTACTACATGTTTCGTCAAACACTTTCATTTTTTATCGGCCGCAAAATAGCGCAAACAAACAAATCATGAACCATCTCATCGTGCAAACTCCACCCGCTTCGTTACTTCGCCCTTCTTAGGGCCAAGCAGAAGGATATATCCCGGAATTATTCCGCATTCTTTTTTATATTTAATTTATTTTAGAATTTTTCAGAACAAATGGATTTGCCCCAGGACATAGGTGAGTTACTGTAGATTAAGAAGAAATATTTATATCAAAAATATTTTTTGAAAAATTTTACCATTTGCATTAGTAATAATATTCATGATTATTTTATACACTAATTTACTAAATACGTGTAAAGCGGAACTGGTTCCGCGTTTCCACTGATTTCTGACCTACCTAGACAAGTTTTCATCTCCGCTTTCCCAGACCATCATCAAAAGACACAACTAATTCTGACGTACTTGTGACGTAAACATTGAGCAGTTCACTGTGGCACAGCCCTGACACAAATTATTATTTTGTCGTTAGTTTTAACTAATTTTAATTTAATTAAATTCCGTGTTGCCTGCAGGTAATTGGTTCCAGCTTTTAATGGTCCTACTTAAGAATGAATATTTACCAACATCTGTTCTGTGTTTTCTAGTCATAATTTTCCCATTATGATTTTCTCTAAACAGTTAACATCATTTTACAAGTCTATTCCCCATCGCTTTCCAAGCCCGTCCCCCGGTGTATGCTTTGAAAAAAAGGCGCATATTCGGGCTATCAATCTATGCTGTGCCAAAGTTTCCCAACCCGACTCATTTATGTTATTTGCAAATTTAGCCGCTCTCTTTTGAAACCGATTTAAAGCACTTACCTGATCTTCTCTGTATCGGTCCCAACACACCTCTCCATACTCAAGTATGGGTCTCATTAGTGCCGTATAAGCTAAACTTTTATTATTATTATTATTTCCTATTTGAATTTATACAATATGAAATTAAGTGCCTTCCATGTTTTTCGTAGTGTGTAATTGACATGATCTGTCCAGGTTAGGTTGCTGCGGATAATTTTTCCTAATTATTTAAAGGTAATTAAGTCCGGGATTAATTGATCCCTAAAATAATATCGTATTCGTTCTTTCGACCTAGCTTTCGTAAAGCTTATTGCTTTAATTTTGACAGGATTTACCTTCATTTCATTTTCTACCACCCATTCCCGTAAACTATTTAAGTCCCTCTACAAAATATCAATGTCACTGTTACCCATTATTTTCATCTATATTATACAATCATCTGCAAACAGCCGTAAATTAGAATCAACGTTTCTTCAAATATCATTAACATAAGCGAGAAGCAGTAGAGGACCTAATACGCTCCCTTGCAGCACTCCAGAGGTTAATCTGACTTCCTCAGATAATTGCCCGTCTACTCTAACTCTCTGCGAACGTCCTAAGAACAATTTATTTGGCCATACAACTACCCTCAAATCCATTCCGGTTGCCGCGATTTTCGTAAGCATTCTATCATGTGGAATTAAATCGAACGCCTTTGAAAAATCTATTATTATTGTGGCTGTTCTGACTCCCTCGACCAGTGAATCTTCGATATCCTGACAAACCGTAACTCACTGACTTTCGCAAGAACACTGTAGTCTAAAACCTTACTGACCATCATATTAACTTCCACCTATTTACCATACTTGTTTAAGGTACCTGCTATAATATGCTCCATCTGTTTGCACATCACCGAGGTTAAGCTGACCGGTCTATAGCTTTCAACTACCGATTGATATCCCTTTTGTAAATGGGAACCACAATAGCCTTTTTCCAGTCACCTGGGTTAGCATTATTATTCATCATAACATCCAGCAATCTCGTGAGGTATGGAATCATGGCTTCCCCGATTAACTTTAAAATTTCCCGAGGAATTCCATCTAGTCCGACGGATTTCTTCCTCCCGATTGCTGATAACACTGGTCAACACATAAAATGTATCCGTAACCAAAATAGTTGATTCCCATTCAGTTCAACATGCCAAAACCAAATATGACCTTAGAATTCAATTCTTGGTTCTAGTTTTCATGATACATGAAGTGTGGCTTAATGCGTAAAATAGTTACTTGGGAAGAGATACATGTGTCAGCACTGCGCACACAGATGGTGAATAATGATTTCAGTCTATCGTAAAAGGCACGAAGATCTAGTTAATTTCTTCAAAATGGAGAGGGGTCTTGTTGCTTGTACTGATATTGATGGCCTGATGTAAACACTCAATATTAATCACAATCCTCTGGACTGGTGACTCTTCATACACTCGTCTAATTTGAGTCTCAAAGCAGTTCCCCTTCACAATGGCAACAACCTACCTTCTATTCCTGCTGATCATTCAATGCATAATAAGGAGTCATATGAGAACATTAAGATAATGTTGGAAGCCATTAACTACGATAAATTCAAATGGAAAATCTGTGGTGACCTAAAAGTGATTTCCTTACTACTTGGAATACAACAAGGATTTACAAAATATTGCTGCTTCATTTGTGAATGGGACAGCAGAGCTCGGTCCCTTCATTATTCAAGAAAATATTAGCTTGTCAGAAAATATCTGGAACCAGGAATCTTGAATATGGAAAATTAACCACTAGTAGAACCGAGTAAAATTTTGTTGCCATCAATGCATTTAAAGCATGGTCTGATGAAAAGATTTATAAAGACCATGAACCAAGAAGAAGCTGCCTTTACTTACTTATGAGAAAAGTTCGTCAGACTAAGTGAGGCAAAATTGAAAGAAAGTATTTTCATTGGTCCACAAATACGAGACATTATCAAGGACGAATTATTCGACAAGCTCATTCAAGGCGACGAAAGGGCGGTTTAGGAAAGTTTCAAATTTGTAATAAAAGAATTTTTGGAAACAGAAGGGTTCAAAACTATGAGGAGACTGTAAACAATCTTTTGCAGAGCTACCAGAAATTAGGCTGCAACATGGAGCTCTGTAAATTCCTGTAATTTCTCACGTATTTTTTGGATCCGTAACTTTTACTTTGACTGCAATCATCTCAAAATCATCATCTACCCATAACTCCGTCGAGGCAGTAATATTTTTAACACAGAACAAGTCCTCACCACCACTGGTAGATCCATCCCTTCTGAAGGTTTTAAAATTAGTCCTGAAGACTTCAGAATTTTTTATATCCTCCTACAGCCATGAGTCCGTGCCTGTAAGAATTACGGGTTTGTACGTGTGAACTAAATTCTAGGATTCTAATGTTTATTATAAACAATCCTACAGTTAACCTGCAGCAAATCTAGCGACTTAACTTCTATCCTATATGCAGTTGCTTCATCTATGAATTTAACCTTTTCCAATATTCATATTATCAAAACATCTAGATAATAGTCTCTGGTCCATCTTCATGTAAAGTTTTCTGTTCTTTGATCGATTATCGCCGCATTTCCCTGTTTTCCCTCGTTTTGTGATATACATTTTCCAAACTTTTTCACTGCTTATTCCCTTCCGATCCACCAATATGAAGTCCACAAACTCTAGCATATATTTATGCAAGTCGTCTCCTTCCCCTTCCATTCAGCTGCAGTCCATTTATAGCGAAATCCCTGTCCTCTTTCCAGCAGTTCTGATCAAGGAAGGTGAGTCCAAAAACGTTTGCTACCCAGTCGAATCTATCATTAAGTGCCCCCAAAACGCTGTCATTACACATCTCTGCCTCACAATACTCCACACAGAACAAGTCTGCATTTCGGAAATTTCCTCAGAAAGTGGCATTAGTCGCATTCTCTCATCTAGAGGCCAGAATAAAGAATAATTTTAGCTACAACTTTACCCCACCAGTGGGCCTTCATTGCGTCCTATAGGACGATATTTAGTTATATAAAAATGACCAGGATTTTGCATTATGAAAGAATTTACTTGTACCACTTAATTTTATAAATAATCTGATTATACAAATTTTTATCCTTTTTGCTGTATGCCTATTCACGGTTTAGAAAATAAATCTCATGCAATAAGAATTTGAATCTGAAGCCATTCCAGTGAAATTCGGACAATAATTTTTACCGCCCCCCAGAATAAATGACAAAGCGAAAGGAATCTCAAAAGACAGGGAGCTTTGTGACAAGGTTTAGAGAAAATAGAAGTTTCACAGAATGGTAAAAGGGTACTGCGTGATTCCAACAGACCCTGATCCCTTCGAGGGACGTGAATTGGAATGATTCAGTAAAAGAGCATGTCAGTCTGGCTGACGCTGCCTGACAACAGCAGAATTTCTTACTTACTAACTGCATGGAACAGAATAATTGTTGAGGAGCTAAACTTTTCAAAACTTTTCACCGCAATTTATGGAACCCTACGGTTCATTACTTCATTCAAGAATCCCACAGCCAGACCCCATCCAGATCCACCATATTGCAGCCCATGCCCCCTTTTGCACTTCCTGAAATAATTTTAAAATAATATTACACTCTCATAAAAATCTGTATCTACCAAGTGGTCTCTTTCGCCTACAATTCCCCACCAAACCCCTTATACATCTCTCCACTCCGCAATAGTGTACATGACCTTCCCAATTCTTTTTTTTTTCTTGATTTGATCACCCGAAAAGTGTTTGGTGATATATATATATCACTAAGCTCCTCTGTATGTAGTTTTCTCCAATCTCCTCTTACCTCATCTCTCTTAGACCCAAATACTCTCCTTCGTCCCCTATTCTCAAACACCCTCAGCCTACGTTCCTCTCTCAATTGAGCCACTAGAAGTCCCACCCACACAAACAAACAGAGGTTTATATTTCTACATGATTTAATCTTTAAATATTTTAAAGGCAAAGCTGGAAAACAAAACATCTTACACTGAATGACAGCAAGCGTTCCTTAACTTCAATCGGCTCTTAATTTCTTCCTGAATGTGAAAAATTACATCTTTAATAGAAAATATTATTATCCTTTATATTTTGATTTCGACCCGTATTCTGATCTCGAGACATGCCGATGTATGTTGTTTTATTAACGTTCGCTTCTTATCCAACCTCCTGTCTAACAATTAATAAACTTTTGTGTTTTGCTTTATAATACGAAGTAATCTTCTATCCAATATACTATCATCACCAACATACACAAAAAGCTAATGCATACAGTTTAATTTCAATCTTCCTGGTTAACCTCGAACGTCCTAAAGGCGTGTTCTAAAACAAACTTAAAAGTCAATGTCAATAAATCATCTCCTTTTTTCATAACATTCCTAATAGGAAATACGACAAGCATATGCTTGCCTGTCCAGAATCTGTTGTAGGCTTCATTCAGTCACATTTTTGTTAGAATTACCAGTTTCATGTTGACAATACACTCAGTGACACTGTTACACAGCACACTCAGTGACACTGTTACACAACACACTCAGTGACACTGTTACACAACACACTCAGTGACACTGTTACACAACACACTCAGTGACACTGTTATACAACACACTCAGTGACACTGTTACACAACACACTCAGTGACACTGCTACACAACACACTCAGTGACACTGTTACACAGCACACTCAGTGACACTGTTACACAACACACTCAGTGACACTGTTACACAACACACTCAGTGACACTGTTACACAACACACTCAGTGACACTGCTACACAACACCTCTCCCATAATTGAAACTTTAGCTCACTTGAAGCCTAAAAATAGCAGTTGAACTACATCGTTTTATTTCCATTAATTTAATTATTTGACGAATGCAGAATATATTGTATTTAGATAAACCATTACTTCGAAATACACACTTAAAATCCCTAATAAATTCCTCTACACTGTGGAGTTAAATTCGACAGCAGGAATTTGATAATTATTTGTAGGATAGGAAAATTACGTCTCTTATTTACTCATTTATTTACTTAAGTTCTTACTTACTCCAAGGAGCAGAGACAGTCTTGAGAATCTAACTATTTATCAGCTAGTCAATAATTTTCCTACATTTTATAGAACCCGAAGGTTCATTTCCGCATTGAGAAGTGCCCGCCAGCTGTCTCTATTCTGATTCATCTCGAATTGGAACATAACATTAAATCTTGCTTCCTGAAAATCCATCCTAAAAATATTTCCCCTCTACGCTTGGGTCTCCCAAGTGGATCTTTTCCCTCAGGTTTCCCCACCAAACCCCTGTACAACACTCTCCAGTTACCCACACAAGCTATATGTGCCGCCAGTTTTATTCTTCTCGATTTTATTAACCCAAAAATTTTGGGTGTGGAGTACAGATATTTAAGCACTTCATTATATATTTTTCTCCATTCACATGCTCTCTCATTTCTCCAAGGATCAAATATTCTCCACATCATCATTAATCACTACAAAATTCTTTATAACCATTCTATTTTATGTGTACAATGAACAAGTCCTTCCATTTCTCAGGCAATTCTTCCTTATTCTTTTGTTAGCTGCCGGCTTAGGCCCTCTGCTAACGCAAACAACAGATCTATATCACATCATTGAATATCATATGACGACTGTCGCCAAAAATCTACGTATTACTGAAATTAATGGTTCATTGATACTACATGACGCTACGTATGTATATATATATATATATATATATATATAACGTATAATACATTTTATACATGGGCATTTATTTTTTTATAATTATTTTCGCCTGATGATGGCTTGCATAGGCCGAAACTAGTTACCGTTATTTAAATTAATAAAGTAAAAATATTTGTGTTTGACGAAGTATAAATTTTTTCATTTTAATATTATGCTTAACGCAACGGGATGTCCACTACTAACTTTAACAAAGCCTCAACTTTCATATATCAGGATTAATTTCACTATGCGACAAAATACAGCCGCAGGTAATATTAGCTTATCTAGGCCAATTCTACAAGTCCGGACTGTGTGCGAATTCATGTGCGCGTGGATCTGTGTGTTCCTGCTGACAGGTGGAGAGGGCAGTAATCATCTGCTTACGTAGTAACTGCTATTCACGTGAATGTTATAGGAGGGTCATAAAGTTTGTGAGACTCGCTCAATGGTTATCGTTTAAAATGACGTGTACTTTGTGAATATATTCCCTATATACGAAAGTCTTTATACGTACTAAGCCTTGCAGTTTCGACGCCGGTGTGTGTGAAGCCAGCTGTCTCCTTTGATGAGACGACGTGTGGTTTGGTAGATGTTGGTCAGTATCCGCCATCTTAATGGAGGCAGCAAAGAATCTCCGAAATATAGGGGACCTTTAACAGATCATACATAATAAATCCCATGATATATTCTCCAAATATATTTTTATTTATGAAGGGCGAAACCATGTCCTTCACTTGTTACGTACGCGGTCAAAACCTCATAGATGCGATTGAGTGTACAAGAAGACAGCATTACACTCCCTACTTAGCTGTCAATATCACAGTACACAACAGCGTACCGCTGAACAGCACCACCGCCAATTGTGCATTTATATTGCGTCGTGTTGTGTATTATGTGAAGACCACTGAATTGTCATGTGACTGTTATCGAGTTGACCTACTGTGATACAGTTCCTTTTAATAGAGAATTAATTTTCACTTAAAACATAACCTAAATTTATATTGATAGCACGTTCAAAAAATACTTGAAAACCGCAAGTATTTAAATTTAAAATTTTACAAACCTGATAATTGAAAGAAATTTTAAAATATGTCATTTCTTTCTACTTCCTTAAATGTATTCGAAACGGTTATCTGGAAACTTTAACCTGTACCAGTCACAGGTTGTGTTTTTTGCTGTCAGAAATAACGAGTTGGATCACCAAAGTTTTATTTATGAAAGAGTTGTCAATATTGCGTTTTCCTTCATGGCGAAAACAAGGGAAATGGGAGAACACTCAGACGGAATAAAAGACAAATTACAAAAAATTACAAATTTAATTTAAGTAATAAGCAATTTATATGTATTGCTTTTCTTATAATAAAACCTCCGATTTGCACTAAATTCTGCAATTTACTTTGGAATCGAATACGATCCTGATCCCGCTAACAAGCAGTCGGCATAATCTGCATAACATATACCTGTTGCTCTATATGCAGTACCAGACTCCTGATGAAAGACAGAAAACCTGTCCCAAACTTGTAAATTTCTTTTCATAATAATTTTGAGAAATTAGTGCATTTCGTTAGTTTTATTGCAAGAACATGTCATGATGCACGTTCCTCTGAATGTCAAAATTGTTATATTGTGTTATTATATTTGTGTTTGCCATATTTCATAACAGTCTCTCCTGACGATATTTGAAGGTAACTTATGTTTGAGTCACGTTGTAGCACAGAATGAAACACGTTCTAATTTTCCCCCTATGATTGGCGTTACCTAAGAACTGAAATTGTCACGCAAATGCAATTTTGATGATGAAAAAGGCAATAAATTTATTGTTAAAAGTACAAGTAGATGAAAGAATGAATCCGTCACTTTGCACATCTCACAAGATTTTGTTCTCAAACTCTCAGTTTCCGAACTGGGCAATATATTTCTCACCCTTAAGAGGCCTCAATATTATTTTGCCGTTTTTACATGGCCCCAGTCATACACAGTCGCTTTGAGTCAATATACAGCATTTCTGAAACGTAATATATTATATTTTCCTAATAAAATCGCAGCCATCATGCTAAATAATTACATTTTCCTTATGTACATGTCAATTATTGTGCCTTTCATCCATAATTTACTCCCTTATCACTCCAATTAAGTTACATGGAAATAAACTGTGATTGGATTCAAATTAATTATCTGAAATGCAATTACATTTATTCGCATAAATTTATAAGTTAAAATTATAACTTAAATAATATTTGTTTATAGACTACCAAGACTCTTATAACGCAGGTTTTAACGCAGTCTAGCAGAATACCATCCCGAAATGTCATAGTTTACGACTGATCAAAATCCTTCCGAATTCCTTCTTAATAAAACGAGGTATTTAGCCCTTGATCTTATCCAGAAAACACCAACCGTTTCTCTCAGTCAGTTGGTTTAGTGTTCCTAACATAATTCAGATTTAGATGTCCTAGTGTCTCAATCAGTTAGGCCTACACTATTGTGAAACAGAGTAGCAGCATCTGACTTTAATATCTAATGCAGCCATCAGCTGCTAATTTCGTGATTTCTCGATGCAGTTTTTAAATGTTCAAAATACCTTATAAGGTCTACGATCTACACAGGGAAATGCAGAAGTGGAAAGTATTAGAAATGACAGTTATATAAAAGAAGTTGATAAAAATATTAGTTAACACGTGAAAAGAAACTAAAGTTTTCTTGGCAAGTGAAAAACTGAAATATGGAGATTCGCAATGGATTAGATGTTAAAGAAATAGACACACAGAATGACTCAGACCAAGATGGTTTTCCCAACACAAAGCAAAAAGGAACATCCTTCACGAAATAGAAAATGAAAATCAATAATAACACAACTGATAAACACAGTAGTTCCAGAATATCCGAAAAATAATATGACTTTCAGAATTTGTAAGCCCTTTTGTTCTTATTAGAAGGCGGGATTTGGAAAATCATTAAGGGATCTTGAAATAAGTAATAACGTTTTGAAAAAGCAAGTGAAGTTTTTTCCATTGCTCAAACCTAAAAATATAAGCAACATTATTCTCCTGCGGAAAGTCGCCTTTTACCAGCTGAAACAGTTCCACATTCCTCAAGGCTTGAATCAGTAACTTCAAAACTTGCCTTTTGCCTCTTCCTCACCGCTTAAAACTAAACACTTCGACCAATACATGCTCAGAGTTTCACCAATTATTGATTTATTTATATGTTTGGTAGCTAGTTGCCATGTAACTTCGAAGAACGTAAAGTGAAATTGTCACTTATCCGCAGACGCGACCTCCAAATTAACAAATGATATTGGAACCTAATACAAGAAGATTTTTAGTACCTGCTGTGTGTAAAGTTCACAGTTTTCGTATCGGCTGCAATTAGTTGTGAATTTGTTGGAATGGAACTTCGAATTACCTTGATTTATTGGGGGTCGAATATATAGAAAACACGACATAAGTTCTCAGATCCTCACACACAGAGTCCTCTCTCAACCTGTGAACGAGACGGCCACCTATAGGTTTCATGATACCAGAGGCTGTATAATATAATTTTGACCTCCTGATAATGAGCACGTGGTGCTCGAAACATGTGGAGGCATGAAATAAAACTTATTGCAAAACAAAATTTTGTGTGTTCAAGTTGGTTAATTACTAAGATAATGTACATTATATGTTTACCTCAGATTTCGAGTTTATAGGTTTTGGTAATATGAAAATACTTTCTCTTACATTCCCAAAGAGATGTCTCTGATCGAGAATAAAAATTGTTTTCGAAAACAAATTACATTCTATATTAGATGTATATCATTGAGAATATATGTTACTTTTGACTGAAGGTTTATTATTTTATTTGTGTATTTAGATTTATAGATACATTAACAAGCAAGAAAGGCACAACACAACAAATTGTGAGTGTTCCGCTCAATAATATATACTAGTTTAGTGGGGTTTTTGTACTTACAATTGGACATATTTAACACTAAGAAGGAGGATTCATTACTGTAACTGGGGCGAAAGTAGTAATTCATTTCGAGAATCCCAAAGGAAATCTTAGACTTTAACTACCAAATTTATCTAAATTTAATCCACCAAATTGCACGGTGTCACGCCCCTGAAGGCAATAAAGTTAATAGCGAGAATAGAACCTATAATTCCAAATGTATTTACCATTACTTTTATATAATATAAAAGCCCTTTTTATGTCTGATTGAACCATATGTGTAACGGTTTCCCAGTTTTAACGTAAGATTAACAGCACTTTAGTGAAGACCAAAATATTTGAATGAAGAATGTAGAATAACACAATTAATGAACTTGTTGAGATTCTATCATATATAATCATAACAATACACACGTTTGTAAATTTCGTCACACAGAAATAAAAAAAAAATTTGAAGAAAAATTTGCCAAACACGAGTGCAAAAGAAGGTATTAGACTACAAATATCTTTCTCAATTTTCACTTTGTACAATCCAATTTTTGCATATATCCCAAGGTATCATTCGCCACCTAAACAAGTATTTATTAAGTTTGTGAGGAGGTACAGGGTTGCATGTTGGAACAATTAATTTCATAAAATTAAAAATAAATTTTTTTGCCTGACGATGATGGATTTTTAGTCGAAACATATAGCTGTGTAAGTCATAAAAATGTAATAATTTACTGTGCTAATGATAAAGTTCTGCTTTGCAAAACACCGTCCTCAGATCAGGTAATTCTATAACCTGTAGTTATATAACGTGACCTAACTCTATCCGATCTAATTCTATTCTTATGTCATCATTGGCAGAGTAATGAACACATTCAAAGATCCAATAAACAAAAGGTTTAAAGGTTGTTGCTAATGGACAAAAACAAGGAATTGTTGTGCAATATCATGTGAAAACACCGGCGCAGATGCAGTCAACACTGCCTTGTGTAGTGAGAAGTTTACCTGGAAATTTCCTTTAGAATAGTACTTGATACCAGCGATCTTGTTATTCCTGTAATTCCCAAAAACATTAATAGGTATGGCCATACCTTAACCTGGTGCCATATGGCCGGAAGATATTAAGTCACCAGACACGCACGGAACATCTTGAGCAGGTAAGGGATAAGGTCCTCCCGTCCCTCTTCAAACACAGCCGGGAATATTCCGTCCGTACTTGGACATTTATATAGGACAAATAAATCAATCGCCCACCCCACTCCCCGATAGGTGACAATCTTCGCAGCCACCCGCCAGTCCAAATATTTGGCACAGCAGGCAGTAACTGATACCACTACACTCTCCACAACAACTGAATTAGGGAAGCGAGTAGCAAGCAAAAGATACAAGGTTTTCCTTTCGGATTATTTATGCCCTCCAGAAAGAGCCACCAAAGACTTAGGGTTCCTAGATAGAACCCTGTGAACCATAGTTGACCCAGGTAGTTCGTTTACGGAGTTACAGAAAGTCCTCCAGGTCTCTTTAGAAGCCTTTCATACCTCCTTTATATATCTTCGCTGAGTCTCTCTGTACAGTTCCCAACTATTCGGATTGTTATCTGTCCGGCACTTGTTAAAGAGACGTCTCATCTCTCTTCTGAGAGACTCTAGCTCCGATGTCCACTTCAGAGTCTTTCTACTATTTTAATGGGTCTGAGAAGACAGTTATCCTCATTGGCTGAGATAAGGTTCTGCTGAAACCAATGAACTGCAAGCTCTAATCCAGCCTCATATTTCATGTTCATCTCGGAGCCCCTCTCCAGTTTTTCTTCAGATCCTCTCTAAAGGAGCCCAAATGGTCCCCCTAGTGTTCCTGATCGGAGGTATAGGCACGGAACCCCGTAGGTTGTAAAGAATGTGTCTATGATCCGACAGAGAGGGCTGTAAATAAACTCCCAGACTATGAGGGCTTCTAGAAGTCCAAAGAACCTCGAGGTAATATAAATCACTTCTTGCCTAAAACCAATACAAAAGGTGGCCTCATTGCTCTGATTAAGAATATCCGAATTCGAGGAGTTGAGAAACACCACCAGGGTTTAGCGTCTATCATTGAAGTTGGTGCTACCCCATGCAGTATGATGTGCATTGGAGTCGCACCCCACATTTAAATAGATTTTCAATCTCACAGTATCGCAGGAGTTCCTCAAACTCCCTTGACGGGGGAGGATCCTCGAAATCATATGGCAGATAAGCGGAACAAACAACCAGCAGTCTTTCTGCCCCATCTTCAATGTACCTTAGTAGTACCGCTATAATTTCCTTAGAAGAGAATCCTGTCAGCACCCATATGTTCATGTTCCTCGCAAGGATACATATCTTAGGTCTGTCCGTTCCTCCCCCAGAGTAGAGGGTATATCCTGGAATAATCAAACTCCTGATAGAGTAATCGCGATACCGCTGTTCCTGTAACAGTTCATTGTCTATTTCTTTAACATTTACAGTTCTAGTAATTATTCTAGAAGCAGCAACGCTATGCTGCAGGTTGACCTGAGTAAATAAAATGTTACTCACCATAACCCGTTCGGCCTCCTCCTTTTCCTCCTCCTACTTCTTCCTCCTATTTCTTCATTTCCAGCAAGCTCAAGGCGTGCCCCATTAGGTTCCTCCTTGCGCTAACAAACTCTACATTGCTCGGTGTCGAGATCCCGGTTCAGCCTACGGAGCAGCAAGAAATACCTTCCTGTGTCCTCTACGGGGCCCAGAAACCAGGTCACCACATTCTTATAAGTAGGAAGGGCATCCAGGGCCACCATGTTGAGCCGGGAACTCTCGCAGGCCACCATTTTGGTCACCTTAGCAGCCAGTCTGTCCTTAATCACTTCGTCATGGCAGACCATAATAGCTGCCCCTTTAGCAAAGTAGGCATCGACCAGCCTGGGGGACGAACCCCTCTTCAGGGAGCTCATCCACAAGCCGGCCGATTGTCCGCTAGATATCTGCGAAGTTCTCCCTGGAGATAGTCGTCTCCCACAACCGCCACATGGACGCCTTCGCCAAGGAGCCCAGGCGTAACTTAGTTGCCCAGCCTGCTTGGGCCTTTTAGCCTTTCCGCTCTCGGGACTGCCGCCAGACGGCCGCTGTTGTTTGCTTGGGCTCTTTTGGTGCCCCCTATTCTCCGCCGTTTCAGGTCCAGCTGAAATAGGTCCATGTCCACATCCGGTCTTCTCCTTAGTCTTCCCATGAGTTTCAGATATGCAGGGCTTCTGCAGGATTTGTGGCCGTCTGCCTCGAGACGGTTGAGTTTTGCCGCCGCCAGAGAACCCAATAGCAAGCCTGGTCTTCCTCGCTCGCCTCTTGGCAGCACCATAGCGAATCTTCCTAGTACTTTGCAGACCAAGAGTGCCGACCTTCTCTGTCAGACCCGCAAGGTTCTACGAACTTAAACTGCTAGGGGACGAGTGTTCCTCCCAAGTCCAGAGAGTCTCACCTGCCCCTTGCGCAACTGAGGTATACTCATCTGCCCCGTGAGGAGCCTCCGAGCGAGTTAACCTTATTGGAGTCCCCAACTAATGAGCTCTCCTTATGCTCTACGTTTTTATTCGTGTACTCAATTGTGTTCCCACGAGTACAGGGGTAATAAAAGGTCCTTCAAGCAGATCTCCCTTACTTGGTAAAATGTATTACCTCTGGGAGGTCGCCTGGTATCCCAGAGGGTGCCGTTAGTCACAGACTGACCCACTGATATTCATCCCATAGGTACGGCACTCATACCGTATGATTGGGAATTGTTTCTCATGGTTTACTCCTAATTGTGTGATCGCTGTTGTGGTTTATAATTGTACGTGCCCGAAGGTTTGTTTCTAATTGTGTGTTCCTGATTTGTGTATCTAATTGTATGTGTCCAGTTGTGTGTGTGTGTGTGTGTGTGTAATTGTGTATGTGAAACTTTTTTACTCTATTTGTATATTCCCATTGAGCGTGTCTAATTTTGTGTTTCTACTTGTGTGTGTTTAATTGTGTGATGCATAAATTCGACTAGAGGAAGATGTGAACATGAGATTGGCTGCGGAGCGAAAGGATAAAAACAGATTTTTTAAATTTGTTAAATTTTATATTAAATTTAAAATTAATGGTGTATTAAAAAACTTGAATAAATAATACTTTTTTGTTTAACTCTTCAGTCATGTGTTTCTTCTTATACGATATAACGTTATGTGCCATGTAATTCCAAATTGATTACTAACGGTAAAATATACATTAATATTCTCATCTCTGATAATTAAAAAATCCACAACTCTCAAGAGCAGTCTTCATGTGATGCGTGTTTATACATACATGAGTGTTTTATCCTGCTACTTATGAAATAAAATGTAATTAGTCAGAAATATCGCTATATGCAGTAGCTTGAACTATGTGCTGCTACGGGTCCATTCCTTTCTGTTCAGCAACTTGCTTTGCGGTATTGTGGCAGTGGTGAAGTGGTGCAAGCAGACATGTTAATTGTGGAGGTTTTAGGTGCTCACTTCGGAAAATGTCATGTAATTACAGTCTTGTGGGATGTGACGTAGCTCACGTTTGTAGGTAGGGCAGACCAGCGTTCCGGATGTAAATGCAGACTTTAATTTGATTTGTGGGGGGGGGGGGGGGGGGGGTTTTTTTTTTTTTTTTTTTTCACACCCAACACACGAGAAAAGAACAAAAAGGTTGTTTTTTTTTGAAAAAAAGTTTTTTTTTTTTTTAAAA
>Ga0123355_10004539_pt1 | contig 20198 bp, 12 predicted proteins | sample TergutEmb28metaG_3_FD_89872 | JGI IMG/M metagenome (GOLD analysis project Ga0123355, IMG submission 89872) | Embiratermes neotenicus P1 segment gut microbial communities from Petit-Saut dam, French Guiana - Emb289 P1 | ecosystem: Host-associated > Arthropoda: Insects > Digestive system > Gut ...
TGGTATTTAGCCAGTGTTACCTGAGGTAAGTGAAAGTCACTTCTATGTCTAGTATTGTTATCATAAAGTATATTATTTTGGGTAAAATAGTTTCTGTTATTAACCACAAACAGTAGCAAAGAAAATATATATTGTGATGCAAGCGGCAATATTTTCAGTTCCATAAGGAATTTCCTACAAGATTCCCTATGTCCACATCCCATTATTGTTCTGATTGCCCTTTTTTGCATTTTAAAAATTACTGAGCTGTGTGGTGAATTTCCCCAAAAAATTATGCCATATGTCAGAACTGAATGAAAAAGTGAATGATAAATCATCTTCATTATAGGGTTCGATAAATATGGTTTGATGTTTCTTATCAAATAACATATAGTACTCAGTTTTTTTGTTACCAATTCAATGTGCTCACTCCATGACAGAGAGCAGTCTACTGTGAGACCAAGGAATTTAGTAGAGCTACATATGGGGATAGTACATAGATGAAGGTGTCCCTGTGCATGTTGTGAAGGCTTATAGGCAAAGGAACGGTGTAGCTCCACTCATTGCAGGTGGAATTGAAGCCATGGCTGCTTTACCTCCCAGGGAAATAATCCTGGTACCCACTAAATAGGAAGCTTGGTGACTATGATTTTGCCTAAACCCCTGATCTACTTTTCTGTCAGGGTAAGAAAGACAAATGAAGCTGGAATAAATAATCAAGATGCTGTCTGTAACTGAAGGTTGTGGTATCTGCTAGTAGGATGATCATTCATGAATGATGACTCTGAAACAGTGTGCAAGTGCAAGGAAGTGGCCATGGCCTAATGAAGGTATCCCAGGAGAACTGCAGTAAGGATAGGCGATGATGTGGCCAAGATACAAACCAGGCTTCTCCAAGATAAAGGTGTAGAATGGTACTGCTATGTCAGCACATTGGATTTAAGTTTGTATCGCACTGGAAAATATTAGTAATAAAATTGCAAGCTATGTCCATGTGTGTGTGTGTGGTACAGCAGAATGATGCAATTGGTGCAGTGGCAGCCTGCAGGAAGGAATGTTTGGAAACATCCCTGACTTATCAGCCTCACAGAGATGGGTAGGTTGGCCACATGCATCCTGTGTTTGTAGCCAGTGTTCCAGACACAGAGGTGGACAGTTTGGCCAGAAGTGCACTGTCTTCCTGACAATGCTTTCTGTATGTTCCAGACACAAAGGTGGACATTTTGGCCAGAAGTGGACTGTCTTCCTGACTATGGTTTTTGTATGTTCCAGACACAAGGCTGGACAGTTTGGCCAGAAGTGCGCTGTCTCCATGACAATGCTTTCTGCACGTTGCAAACACAAAAGTATACATGTTGACCACAAGGGAACTGTCTTTCTAATCAACACTGTCTGTCATTTCCAGACACATTGTTGGACAGGTTGACCAGTAGTAAGCTGTCTTTCTGACAACACTGTCCATTCCAAGCACAAAGACAGCAAAGTCAACCACAAACAAGCTGTCATTTTAACCAATATTATCTGTATGTTCCAGACACAAAGACCGCAGAGTTGGCCACAAACAAGCTGTCTTTTTAACCAATACCATCTGTATGTTCCAGACATAAAACCCAGGGCAGGGCCAGGTAAGATTGTAATCAAGAACCTGAAGTTCAGCTCTGTGTACGAGGAGACAGTGCGGCAAGTAGCAGAGCAGGCTAAGCAGAAGGCAGAACGGTATGAAGATGGAGAGCTGTCTGAGGACGGCAGCGAAAACAAGGAGACTGTGCCAACTGAGGATGATACTGTGGTGTTGAGTCCAGGTATTCATCTTGAAGTTACATTTTTAGACATGTTTGCGAAATGATGCAAAATGTGACTGTTACCTGCATCATGTCATATCTCTCCATCTGTTTGCCTGCATGGAACAACTTGTCTACCACCAGGTGGCTTTCATTAAAATACGTTATGTGAGATTCTTATGAAAATTTGTTGACATATTGTGATTATGGTTAAAAATCAGACAAAAGTTACAGGCACTCTCCAAAGGCCTATGCGTGTTTTGATATTTGGCTGTTACTGGTTTCTGTAATTGGGAGAGACTGTTCTTTGTGAGGTCAGATGGGTGACTGAAGGAAGAGTTGAACATTGAGCATCCAGCCTGATGAATTGTAAACACTGAGATAGCATTACAGATATTCGGACTGTAGATATCCATGGTTATGATAATTCATTGATGATGAGTTGTATATCTGTTATTGAGATATTTAGAAATCTTACAGTGTGAGTTAAAGTACTGAGTTTTTTTTTGGGGGGGAGGGTGGAATTTTGCACAAGCTTAATATCCAGGACAATAACAGAATGTGTCAAGTGTTAATGATCTGCAGATGATTCCTAATTTGTTGATACTGGATTCCTCTTGTGATCTCTTTTCTTCTGCTTCCTGCCCCAAATTTTATATGTATTATTATCTTTACTGTGTGTACTAGATTGTCAGCCCATCAAATGTGTGTAATGTGATCATCCTAATAATGTTTGGTAATGAGTACAGGTTTTGAAGCTTTTCATCATTCAGTGGGTGCCAGGCTGTGGACTGGGCAGTCTGGCGGTTTCACAGTGGTGTTGCTTGAGGCTCAGGTCTTGTGTAATATAATGCTTTGTCATTGAACTGCTGAACTCTGAAAGTTAAGGCACCATATTCCTTTAAAACATAGGGGAACATCTCACCCACTGACACAGTGGCCTATCCAAGAAGACTGCTGTCTTCACTGGGCTTCAATCTCTGGCAGAGATGGAAGTTCTTCCTGTTTCCAAAACATTCAGACTGGCATTAGGACCCACTCAGTGCCTCTTGTTCAGGAGGTACCAGCAGTTCCTTCGCTGTTGGGAAAGTGGCCAGGGCACCTCCATGTTCTGGTGAAGTTCAGAATGAATGGAGCATTGCCACTACACCTCTAAATACTTATGGAGTGCACAGAGACAATGTTACCTTTACCTTTACATCATCATGCACTATTCTCAGTCACTCCCTCAGAGGCAGTAGTCACATGTAACACATTGGACAGTCTTAGGCGTTGTCAGTGATGTTCAGTGTGACTTGTTAATAACACAGTTGTTGCGAGGTTGAACATCTCGTAGCAATATTGCTGAAGGCAGCTGCTTTGTAGGGTGTGATGCTGCATTGTTCGGTTAGTTTCACGTGTTTATAAAGGACATAGTACCTTCATATTCAGGGTCAAATAGTCCAAGAAGAATGTCCATGCAAGAAAATAGAATGAACTGTGCATGTGTTTGTGGCAAGGGTAGCAGATGATGTAGAGGGGGGTGAATAAATTGGAATGATAGTGGGAGGGACCTTAGTGTACCAGTTGGGTGCGAAGGGTCCCAGTTTGTTTAATTTCGTCTATGTTTTACATTGTATTTCTGTTTTTATTCATAGTAATACTCAAGTACACTGAGGTCTGACCCACTACTCTCATCTACAGCACCTCTGTAGTGCACCATGAAGATGAAGGTACTATGGTTCTTCTAAATGTGAGGAGCTGCTCTCTGAGCAGCACTGCATCACATCTAATGCAGTTCTTGTGCACCCATGTTTGCTGCATGTCTGTCTCATATTAGTTTCATTCTTTGTGTAGAACACAGTCCTAGTCATGACAAGGAGAGCAAACACAAGCATCCTCGGAAACGTGCCACCTCAGATGACAAGCATCGTCACCACCGCCATCACCATCACCGTCACAGGTATGCGAGTTGGTACAGACCGCCAACAAGGGGAGATGGTCATGACTAATATTTGCTGTAAGAAGTTAGTTTCTAGCAAACTGAGTGAAGGGGTCACTGCATCAAATTTTCTGGCTCCATCCAATCACACATGCATCAATCTGCGTCATTTATAAAACACCATCTGTTCTGTAAATGTACACCAGTCATCTGTTTTTACAATAATTCCATTTCTCCTCCTCAAAACTTTGTGTAATTCTCTTCATATGGTTTTCCCATTTTTCTTTTATCCCACATAGAGTTCATCAAGTTTCTCAATGCTGTAGTCCTGGTACAGCTAACTGATTACTTGTATGTTGTTTCTTCATTTATATTAAGGCAGTTACTGTTCAGATCTCTCCATAGCTGCATTTCTATACCTGTCAGAGATATGTGCAGATCGTTCAGTTCTGCTGCACATAGAGGACATGTTCCCTGCACTGCTCTTACATCCGTTGTAATTATTCACTCACTCACTGGTAACAGTGTGCACTGTGTACAGAATTTTCACCCATTTCATGTCATTTAATAATTTTGTCTTCAGTTTCCATAATTATATCATGTCCCTCCTTGCCTCTCATACTACCATTCTCATACATGATGAGCGGTTACATTTTGTTTGTGAAGAGCGGTATGTAGATACAGTAATGAGATATGTCTTATGTCTAAATGGCGAAAGGGGTGCTACCAGTTGAGTGTCAGCCTACTAGCGTGAGATGTCACCACCTCCCTGTATGCCAACGGTAGGCAATATACACCACCAGACTTTTCCAGTCTGAACAGGGGGTCATGGGAGGGTTGGTAGTGGGGAACGTCACAGTCAATGTCAGATGAGTTACATGAATAACCAGCAAATAAATTTAGTATAATATGAATAAAATGACAGTAATCAAATACTCACAGTTCTCTGTTGGAAGACACACACATACAAACAAACATGACACAGGCACACTAATGACTAGACTTCAGTGCAAATCATCACAAGGAACATAGGAAGGCTCCAAATTCTTTATAAATACAAAATAAAATACTTGCCTGGGGTACCCAGAACTTAACCAACAAAAGACAGAAATACATAAAAACAAAATACTGTACAACGCCAGCTAGGACCTTGATCATGCAAGCAAACCCATATTTTAGAATCCCTAATCTAACACACAGATTTAGGAACAGCCTGTTAGGTTGGAGACTGTGCACTGGCAGCAGGTAGTGTGACAGTGTAGATTGGTGTGGGGGTAAAGTAAGGGAAGAAAAAGGGAACGTTATGAGCCAGATGGCCAGTGGGCATGAGTGCCATTATATGGCATCTGTTGAGTAGCAATGGGACTAACGATTGAGTTTGAAAGTGTGAACATTGTGTGGGAAACAGTTTCATTGTAAACACAAAACCTAATACAAATGTATGTGCAGTAAACATATGTCATAACTTAACATACTATGTTATAATGTATCTTATTTTGTAGACCTTCTGCGTCTGATACTAACGACCCTATAAGTTGCTGTACCTAAACAGTTGAAGTTAAATATAAACTTACTCATGTCTGTGATGCTACATGTTCATGTACTTGAAGCCATGTAAGACACAGACTGCTCAAACTTTTTGAGTTCCTTACAGTAGTACACATCAACATTAAGGTCTCATGCCATCTAGCTTGGTGATAGGCACCTGAGGTTTTGGAGGATCCAGGACCTTTAATTTTGAGGAAAGAAAATTTGAATGTTCAGAGACCCTATTCTTGTCTCTTAGAGGGCAGCTACATTCATGGGGTATGACTTGTTCAGCTGGGTGTAAGTATGGTGATGGCTTTGCAGGAGTCAGAGTCGGAAACAGAGTCGGAGTTGGAGTAGAAGTCGGAGTCGGTCCCACGATAAGTACAAGAGTAGCCACAGTAGTAATAGGAATGACAGGAATCATAACCATAACAGCAGGAAGAGGAGTCACAGTCGAGATAGCACCAGCACCAGTCGTGAACACCACAGGAAGAGGAGGAGTAGGAGCAGGAGCAGAAAGCGAGCGCGACGCTCATGTTCTCACACGAGACACAGGTACTTATGTGTGCTGTAGATTTGGTACTTTTGTTCTGTCATCTCTTCCTCCCTTTGGTTTGCCTATTGCATATTTTAGGAAACCAAAGCCTTTACGTTTCACTTGCCCCACCAAGGTACAATGAAGCCTCAATTTTCATGATTAATTGGGATCAATAAAACTTTGACAAGTACTGGAATCGTGTTTCCAATGCAAACTGGCTGTTTGGTTCTAAGGACCATGAAATGCCAGGAATAGAATTTTAAAATAATTTCTAAAATCCTAAAAGATTATTTTTAATAAAACAGCACCGACACTTTTTTGGAACATACGATAAACAGTGGAAGGAGCATCTCATTACATGAGGCATGGCAGCAGTCAACCTTACATAGCAACAGACAGAGACTGACTGAACTGAGAGTGATCTGCACAATAGCAAAAGGGTGGGCAATGCTGACTTGTGAGACAGTTGGTCTCATTCCAGTTCCTGGATCCAGTCATGAGAAGTCAGAGTGAGAGTGTTGAAGTGGGTTATTATGAGAGGGCAAAATCATGAACAAGGGTACTCTGCTATGTGCACTTACATTGTAGTTATCATCTTATTGTGTTTTGGGTCTTAGTCGTACAAGTTTGTTTCAGTTACAGTAATATTGCTACATAAGAACTGCTGCTTTTGTTAATCTTGTAATTCTGTCACCGTTATATTACTAGAGCAGACATCAGGTACTTGAATGTAGTGCAGCAGTACATTAGCGAATTTTAGCTGATTATAGCAAGCCTTTGATTCAATTAAGAGGCAGGTGTACAGTGTTCACATTGAGTTTGTTGTACACATGTAACTAATTGTGTCAATTAAAATATGTTTGAGTGAAACCCACAGTGCAGTCTGGATAAGAAAACATTTGTCTGATACATTTCCTATTCAGAAGGGTCTGAAACTAGGACAAGTTTATTGCCATTGTTCTTCAGCTGTACTCTAGTGAAGATCTAAGCACACCAGGAGGGACATGAAGCTGAATGGGACACACCAGCTGCTGGTCTGTGTTGCTGATACTGATTCACTGGGTGGAATGTCAGTAGCTTACAGACAGAAACAGAAACTTTACTGCTTGCTGGTACAGAGATTGGAATAGCTGTAAATGCTAATAAAACTAACTAAATTTGCATGTCTCATAAACAGAATGCAGGACAGTTTCACAACATGAAGATAAACAGTAAATCTTTCGAAAATGTGGCGAAGTTCAAATATTTGGGAATGTCTTGCTGACAATTCAATATCTCACTCATAAAATAATAAAGAGCAGAGTGAGGACTGAGTTTCTGATTGGAGAGCTGAGTCACATATTCAGGGGTGTGCTGCTGTGTCAACATGGCCCTGTTTCAGCATGGTGCTGTGTCATTATGGCCCTGTGTCGGCATTGTGCTGTGTCAACATGGCACTGTGTTGGCATCGCTGTGTCATCATGGCCCTATGTCGGCTGGTGCTGTGTCATCATGGCACTTCATTGGCATAGTGCTGTGTCGTCATGGCCCTGTGTCGGCTGGTGGTGTGTCAACATGACAGTATGTTGGCATATTGCTGTGTTGTCATGGCCCTGTATCAGCATGGTGCTGTGTGAACATGGCACTGTGTAGGCATAGTGCTATGTCATGGCCCTGTGTCAGCTGGTGCTGTGTCATTATGGCCCTGTGTCGGCATGATGCTGTGTCAACATGGCACTGTGTTCGCATAGCACTTTGTCATCCTCTCCCTGTGTTGGCTGGTGCTGTGTCATCATGGCCCTGTGTCAGCATGGTGCTATGTCAACATGGCACTGTGTAGGCATAATGCTGTCATCACGGCCTTGTGTCAGCTAGTGCTGTGTCATCATGGCCCTGTGTCAGTATGGCGCTGTGTCAACATGGCACTGTGTAGGCATAGTGCTGTGTCATCATGGCCCTGTGTCGGTTGGTGATGTGTGATCATGGCACTTTGTTGGCATAGTGCTGTGTCGTCATGGCCCTGTGTCAGCTGGTGCTGTGTCAACATGGCAGTATGTTGGCATATTGCTGTGTCATCATGGCCCTGTGTCAGCATGGTGCTGTGTCAACATGACACTGTGTAGACCTAGTGCTGTGTCATCATGGCCCTGTGTCAGCTGGTGCTGTGTCATCATGGCCCTGTGTCAGCGTGGTACTGTGTCAACATTGCCCTGTGTTGGCACAGTACTCTGTCGTCATGGCCCTGTGTTGGCTGGTGCTGTGTCAACATGGCACTGTGTTGGCATAGCACTTTGTCATCATGGCCCTGTGCTGGCTGGTGCTGTGTCATCATGGCTGTATGTCGGCATAGTGCTGTGTCACCACGGCCCTGTTCTGGCTGGTGCTGTGTCAACATGTTGTGACTGCCTAGATTGCTGGAATCTTATTATTCACATTAACAGTAGTTTGGACTCAGATTTGTCCTCCTACTATTCAGTGCAGAACATTTTGTCTTCCTGTTTGCTATCTAGAGACAAAATACTTAAACTATACTGCACTGTAATTATGCCTGTTTTTATATGGGTGTGAAACTTGGCCTCTTACACTGAGAGAAGAACATAGGCTGAGGGTGTTCAAGAATAGGGTACTGAGGGGGATATTTGGGCCTAAGAGGCAGGAAGTGACAGGAGACTGGAGAAAATGACATAGTGAGGAGCTTCATGATTGTACTTTTCACCAAATATGTATTGTTAGCTTATCAAAAAGGACTCTGCGCCATGGAGTTACTTATAATTTGGTGTAAAATGTGTATTTGAATTTTCATTGCCATGCTGTACCAAATCTTCAGCTATTGTTCATTCACCTGTCAAGGCCTGCACAGAGATTAGAACTGAGGCCTGCTGTTTCCACATTTGCAGGTCACGCTCTGCATCGGTGGGCCACATAGACAAACAGAAGCTGCTGGAGATTGCAAGAAAGAATGCCATGAACCTCCTGAAGCAAGGTGTGCTGCCCAGCACTGTGGTGACACAGGACAAGATGGTTGCCATTAAGGCAGGAGGCAAGAGTGTGGCTGAGCTAACAGGTACAGTCCTGAGCCAGTTTGATGGTTATGACATATTGCCCTGAGTTCCATCTTCAAGGGTCAGGCTGTCAAATAGCGCTTGACCCTGGAGGGTGGAAGTGCTATGTTTTCCTGAAAGATCAGTAACTGACTTCCAACCTGTGTTGCGATGAGCAAAGACTTCAAAGTAGCGTAATTCCCCTTATTCTTCACCTTGAAACTAGATATAAGCGAGTGATCAGCTTTATACCCTGGGGAAAGAACCCCCCTATACCAATTGAATAGGAGGCTAGGGGGTGGGGGTCACATCCAATCTGGATGTTTGATAGAAAAGTCCCTTGACGTGAAGAGAATCAAATTTGGGATCATCCAGTGCACAGCCTGGTGACTCTTGGCTCCATACCCTGGGAGAAGAACCCCCTATACCCATTGAGTAGGAGGTTGGGGAGTGGGGATCACATCCATTCTGGATGTTTGATAGAAAAGTCCTTTGATGTGAAGAGATTCAAATCTTGGATCATCCAGTGCACAGCCTGGTGACTCTTGGCTCCACACCAATGCTCTAATGAAGTTTCATCATCTTTTGCCATCATTTTGAAACGTATTGTCCTAGAAGCCCATATGGTGGTCTCCAAAATGTACTGGGGAATGGCCTAGCAAACCTCATGCTGGTCTCTGTATGTGTACTTGGTAGCAGTGTAAATTCCCACACTAAACCAGAAAAACACAGGCCATCAAGAAAAATGATCAGCATTTAAATTCATGTCGTGACGTTTAAAACTTTAATTTGGTTAACCATGACAAGACGTATTCTGTTATATCCACGTGACTTCCAGCATTCAGTTCCTTATGTTTCACTGTTAAAAATCTGTAGCTATATGAATGTCCTCATTCTTCATGTAATTTGTTTTGAAGATACTCATGAAGTCTTGTGTCTAAGCATGAGGACCTTCATGATATGCACTGTCTATCAGATATGGTAGGACCTTCCTTATATAAACTCTGCAGCATATTTTGTTTGGGTGATCCTATTAATGAGTGTGAGAGAGGTGGGGCATGTTGCGTATGGCAGAGACAAAATATGCAGACAGGGTTTTGGTGGGGAAACCTGATGGAAAGAGAACTAGGCCTGTGTGTTAGGATAATGTGACACCTGTTCTTAAAGTAAAAGGACTAGAGGGGCTGTGGACTGGATGTATCTGGCTTAAGATAGGCACAAGTGGCTGGCTGTTGTGAAAATGAACATTTTGGTGTCATAAAATATAGGATATCGTGTGACAGGTTGAGGTACAATTATCTTCTTTGGAAGGACTTTGAATTTGAATAGCCACTACAGTAAAGCACAAGCGAGACAAACAGGTGCACTATATTGTGAGCATGAAAATAAGATAGACAGACAGTGCAGTACATTGTGTGCATGAAGCATAAGATAGACAGTGCAGTACATTGTGTGCATGAAGCATAAGATAGACAGTGCAGTACATTTTGTGCATGAAGCATAAGATAGACAGTGCAGTACATTGTGTGCATGAAGCATAAGATAGACAGTGCAGTACATTGTGTGCATGAAGCATAAGATAGACAGTGCAGTACATTGTGTGCATGAATTATCATCTTTTCATTCAGATTTCTGTAAGCAGCTTTCCAAAAAAGAGGCTCTTGGTGAAGCATCCAGTGAGTCTGAAGGAGAAGACCATCACAGTAGTGGGAGTGATGCAGAGCGACCGTTTCACCACCCATTTCAGATCAAGGAACGGCCATCCTCAATTGTGATGAACATCCGAGTAAGTCTTCCCCTCCAAAAACCCACCTCGGATGTCCCTGTCATGGATGGGGGTAATGTCTTTAGGCGGCTCACAGGGGCAATGGACCATGAAGTCAAGGTGTTGGGCATCATGCTGAGGGATGCTTGGCACTGGGATGGTGATGGCAGTGCTGCTAATGATCCCCTTGCATCACCAGGCAACTCCCCATTGTATTTATGCCCTTCACCCATAAGTGGCTCTACCTGCTACTTGTGGGACTGTTGTGGAGTTGTGGAGAAAACATGAAATAACACGTATCAAAAGCAGGGACACTGTGTTACTGAAGGACATGCCTAGTTTTGCTCAACAGAGGGCCGGCCAGTCTGACAAACCAAGCCATGGACCTGGTATTTTCAGCACATCTAGGGATGTTGAGCATGTAACAACAGTCAAGAACAGATGGGCACAAGGGGCCTGAAAATGTAAATTTGTTCAATTTAATCTGCACCATAGCAAGCCTGTGTTGGCAGTACCTTGCCAATAACTTGCTACAGGGGAGACAGATACTCAGGAACCCTGGGGTTATGTGGACTGAATAACATAACAAGCCACTCACCCAATGACACAGTCTCACATCCCAGGGCTGTAAGAACTTAAAAACCAGCAGGTGAAGTGTCGCCACAACACAGCAAATTAAAAGTTGTGTGTACTTTGATACTGCCTGCACCAGACTTCACCTTCCATCCTGTGTGGACGAAAGACATGAACTGACAGCATGCACCTTCTTTAGGAACTGATACTTGCTCACATGGTCTGGAAATGAGGTTCCCTGGCCATAAAAATCAAATGGGAAATCATTACAGCATTAAATGTAGTTGGTTTATTTCAGTGCAGCATCATCATTTCAAACACAGTCCATAAGTGGACTTATGCATTTGTCCCATCTTCACACATTACACAATAATGACGAAGTTGGGGTAGCTGTTTGTGAATGCAAGAGCCCAGTTTCGAAGCAACAAGCTTTTAAAACTCATGCTAAGGTGGGCAAATATGTCAGTGCGCCTGAGGATTGTGCTGAAACGTAATGATCCTTCAGTGCAATAAGGCAGGTACACGTAGCTCCGATAACTTCTCACCTTTCTCACTGAATGTACATTGTGTGAATTCTGATGTTTAATTATTTTATTGATACAGAGATGTCACTGCTCTGTTTCCAAAGTCACTTCAGTATTTTCGTATCCTAACATGTTTTACTTTTAATATCCAACTCATTGTTCCTCTTCCATCTATGCCTAGGTCTTCCAAGTGGTCTCTTACTTTAGAAGGGAGGCATGTTAGTTGGGAAACTGAGGAAATTACAGAATGAGGAGCTTCACTAACATTCAATAGTAGAGTTAGTTAATACAAGTTATGTGTAGTCTGTAGATCAAACAGTAGATGGAAACAGAATAATATTAGAATGTATCTGAATTGCATTGTGACAGAACTCAGTGCAACTGCCAGTGAAGACTTTGCAAGAGAAGACAGCTGAGCAGTCCAAGCAGTTGCGCATCCAGTTCCCTGTGTCCAGCGGACAGCAGCACAGGAAGTCAGGTGAGTGCATGCATAATTGTGCTTCAGTCCCTCACAAGGTCACTGAAGGATGAAAGGCATCATGTAAGTCACACCAGGTTAGGTTAGGTTCGTTGTGGCCGAAGGTTGGTGTGAGCAAGCATGTGAGACAGATGACAGTCAGGGCATGCTTACTGCCGTCTGGTTCAGACTCGCTTGTTGTTTGATTGGATAGAATCTTAACAGTATAAAGTTGAAAATAATACAGAACTGTAATTTGGCTGTTATTTTTTATGGGTGTGAAACTTGGTCTCTGGCACTGAAGGAAGAACAAGCATGGAAGATGAGATGGGTGGGGCATGTGACACATAAGGGGGAGAGGGGAGGTGCATACAGGATTTTGATTGGGAAACTTGAAGGAACAGTAGTTCTTTGAATAATGGGTATAGATGGAAGGATAATATTAAAATGGACCCAAAGGAAATGGGATGGTAGGGTGTGGACAGAATTAATGTGGCTCAGGATAAGGACAAGTGGTGGGGTTTTTGTATCTCAATAGTGAATGCTTTCTACCATAAAATGTGAGTAATTTGTGGGCCAGCTGAGGAACAGTTAGCTCTTCAAGGACTCCTCCAAGGAGTTAGTTAGTGTGACAGGTATTTCCACAAATGTCCATTATGCTGCACCACTGGCACAGCTGTTCATACCACTGTTAATATTGCAGAGAATGAGTGGGTGCCGGTGTCACCGAAGAAGGAAGAGCCGTCGGCTGCCATGGTGACAGTGACAGTGGCAGAAACCAGGTTACAAACGGAGATGGTGAATCAGGTGTTTCCCAACATTGTGGTTACTGAGGTTAGTGTGATTCCTGCAGGAAACAAACTTGCTCGAGTTAAGTCCTGTTCCCATGACTGGTGTATTTCACACGTGTTGGCACACTTGTAAAATACAGTGTGTAGGGAGCCAAGTGAATTGTAGTCATACTGGTTAAGACTGGTTAAGATAAAGATGATACTTGGGGTACACTTGACGAGTATTTGCCTGGTTATTGTGATCACATGTTCCTACGACTGTTTCTTTGTTGTGTGACATCTGAATGAGGCAGGATTGCACAAAGGTTGTGGGAACACAGCAAGTTTCAACTTCGTAAGTAAAGAAGACGGTGGTGATTTCTTTGACTTCGTTGCATTTAGAGGGTAATTGACAAGTGCACCGTTCCCATATTTGGTGAGTATCCATACCGGACAGATGTTTGTCACATGTACCAGTGACTGTGGAGAGCTAATGCATTGTATTGCTTTGCAGGGACTGGACATAGGGTCGATTGTATCACAACGACTGACAGCAATGCGGAAGTTGCAGGAAAATCCCAATGATGTTCAGGCCCTCTCGGAGATGTATCGTGCTCAGAAGGATGTATGTACCTGTTGTACCTATTGTGCACACTGCAGGCAGTTTCATAAAATGATGTTCTCTGGTGGCAGAAACAAATACTAAACTTTTATTTGATTTTCTCACAGCCATGTTGCTTAGGATTTGAAGTCTTGAGAGATGTGATGATGTGTAATTGAGTGAGTGGTTCCCAGCATTTTGAGGGATTAGGCTACCTTCATCTTCAGGGGTCAGGCAGTCCAAAGAACACCACTTACCCAATGGCATGTTGTCACATCCCTGAAGATTTGAATCCACATAAAGTATCTGCTTGTGATTAAAGAGGGTGGGAACTGTTTGTGACAGATGCAGATGTGGGCTGAGTCGAAGCAGCAGCCAGGGCAGTTCACCGGCAGCACAGGTGCTCGGGTGCTTTCAGCTGCAGAACTTGCATCTGGCTACCAAGCGTGGGTGAAGAAGGTACTGCAGGTTGTTGGGTCCCCTTACTGTCCACATATTTTGGCATTTTGACCATTTGTTGGTTATAAGAGCCCTGGGCCAGTGGCCAGCCTTTGTGGTACTCTGAACATAGCTGGTCAGGCCAGCCTTCTTGGGAGGGCTAGTGTTTCTAAAGTGGTCTTAAGTGGAATCTGTTACATTTTTATAGCTGGCAGAAGAGAAAGAGTGTGCAGGACTTTAGTGTGAACCTGGGACATTTGATGTAGAAGTGTAGGGCCTGATGCCTCAAGTAACAGTCTTTGCAGATGGAAACCAACATGCAGTGCTAGATTGCAAGTCTGTCAGCAGTGCTGCTGAATATACAAGTCTTCTGGGATGTGATGCCGTGTTGTTGGCCAGTAGTTCTCACCATTGCAAAGGATTGTAATGCCTTTGTCTTCCAGGGTCAAGCAGTACAAGGAGAATGGCCTGCTTCAGCCTGAACGTGAAGGCTCTTTGATCCTTTGAATTGGTAGGACCTACGTAGCCAGCAGTAATGTTATATTTCAGCAGAACTCTGTTGTCAGTATCACCTTAAGACTGGGGTCTTTTGGTGTGTTAGATAGGTATCTGCTGCCCCGATCTTCAGGGTATAAAGAGTAAGATGAATGGGATAAAAGTAATGTAAGGAATTGAGTGCATGGCCTTGAGGGTGGGCAAACACAAACTTTCAAAGAGGAAATTACAAGAAACTGGCAGAAGGAAGAGGAGAAAGAAGTGCAAAGAAAGGAGGAGGAGGTACACAAAAAGGAAGGGAGGTACTGTTGTTTGACACGGTTTCCTCCCAGCTCCAGACACTATGACTGTCTCACCTCAGTCTGATACTCAGTGTCTGCCCCCACCAAATTGCATTATGTATTCTCATACTGGGGGGGGGGCATAGGGCTGTGGGTTGAGATGTAGTCTCTGCACGGATAAGATATATGTTGTGTGTTGCACTCCACAATGTCATGTAAAGAAGATGGCTTTCAGTGCCTTGTAGGAATGCCAGAATGTAATGTGTGTCATGTGTGCAACAAACACTCGTGGTGAACCAGGCAGTTTGGTACAGCAGTTTATTGAAGTAAGTGTTTTGGGTGTCAGCTGCATAGCGTTTAGTGTAGAGAGTTGTAACGAAATTTAGTGTGTATATTTGTGTCGTTGCTAAGATTAGGTTGTGGCAGTCATGGATGGATGAATATTTGAATGTATGAGTGTGTAGCATTGGTATAATGATGTTGGTAGAGGAGGACCGAAGTGCTGGGAGACAGGTCTGTCACAGTGCTACTTTGTCCACCACAAATCACACATGGATGGACTTGGGATTGAACCCAAGCCTCTGCAATGCTGGCAACCACCCACCTGAGCCGTGGCACGCTGTTGATATTTTGTACTTGGTGGGCCGTCATTGAATGTTGTCAGGTAAATCTCGCTGCAGCTCACCTTACTGTAACATTAAACTGCCTTCTCATTCGTTTGGTCCTGTAGCAACCACGCCTTTTCCTCTGCCTGAATCTTCCCACCCCCCCAGCTCCTCATTTTCCTTCCATCAACTTTCCTTCTGTTTGATATCTTTCCTAATATTTTGTTGCCATCTTGATCATCGTCTTTCTCTTGAACATCTTGCTTGTAGTTGTAGAGTGAACATTTTGGGGTTCGTTATTTGTTTTTCTTAATGTGTTTATGCCCTGATTGTTTAGTTCAGTTCTTTATTCATTTATCTTACACATTAAGTAAATGATGGCCTGAAAGTCTATGAATCTGGATGCAGAATTTTGACCTTCTGTGTTCACCCATTTTAATGCCAATATTTCCACCTTTCAAGGCATGAGACCACATGTTTGGTGAGTTTCCCTCACCTACAGATCACTCTCAGTTCAGTCAAGCTCTGTCTTTCATTAGATGAGGTTTATTGCTTTCATGCTTTATGGAGTGAGACTCTCCTTCAATTATTTAATGCATTTTATGCTTTCTTTGAGATTATTTTTATTTTTATTAGTAATGCTTTATAACTTCTTGGAACCAAGTGGGGACTTTACATTGAAAATGAATTCAGATGTTCATGGGAGTTTTGTCGCTCCCAATTACATCTGTAAATTGAGACTCAAACGTATCTTTAAATTCTGAAATTGTTTTGTACCACATTCAAGCTCTTCTGCTCTCTATTTGTGCATTGTAAATAATCCCATGTCACATAAGTACGGATCACATTAAGATTTACAGTTTTATAGACTGTGTCATGGCTCAGGCAGTTAGTCACTAGACTGTCACTGTGGAGGCCTGGGTTCGATCCAGCATCAGGCTGTGTGGGATTAGTGGTGAACAGACTAGTTATGGGACACATTTCTCTCCAAGTCCTTTTGTTTCCCTCTGTATCATTCCACCAATGCTCCATACCCAGTTTCCCACTGTCAGTATCATTCCACCATTGCTCCATACCCAGTTTCACCCTGTCAGTATAATTCCATACCCAGTTTTCCACTGTCAGTATCATTCCACCATTGCTCCATACCCAGTTTCCCCCTGTCAGTATAATTCCACCATAATTCCATACCCAGTTTCCCACTGTCAGTATCATTCCATCATTGTTGCATACCCAGTTTCTCTCTGTCAGTGTCATTCCACCATTGCTCCATACCCAGTTTCCCTCCATCAGTATCATTCCACCATTGCTTCATACCCAGTTTTCCCCTGTCAGTATCATTCCACCAGTGCTCCATACTCGGTTTCCCCCTGTCATTGTCATTCCAACATTGCTCCTTATTCAGGTTTTCCGTGTCAGTATCATTCCACCATTGCTCTATACTCATGTGAATTGTCTTAGCAATTTACACCAGCATTAAGTAGCAGACTTTATAGTAAAAATATTAAAAAAAAACAGCACAGCTACAAAATGTTGCTTCTCCAAACTGACAGTGGCCTTCACTGTGAGTGCTCACAAATCTTATCACATTGGCCTGTAACAAATTTTCAGGTGCATATAGAGGGAGATATGTAATGCAGGCACAGACCATCCCCTGCAAGGGGGGTGGAGTCTGTGCCTGTAGGGGGAGTAGCCCCATGCAGCTGGCAACACCTGCAGGCAGGTAGAAGTGTTGCCAGCTGCCAACCACCTGAAGATTTGTTACAGACCTCTAGCATGATGAAGTCGTCAGGGGAATACCGTGCTGCAGCCTGCAAGTGTTCTTGAAGTGACAAGGCCGTCAAATGGTGAGTAGACACTTCAGCATGGGTCAGAACTTTCCTTAGTATGAACACAGTCTTGTAACACAACATGCTTTACTGGGGCCGACTGTTAGGTTAGTTCTGGTTCAAATGATATTTGTTTGTTGGGTGTTTACACTGTGTAGTGTGCCTTGTTATGACATTTTGGGGGAGTGTACTGCCTTCATGTGCACAGTGACTGAATTTGTGCAGGTGGCTGGTTAAGTTATGCAGTGGAAAATGATGATCTGGTTATATGGTAAGGTTTGAGGGAGTTTAGCAGATGAAACCAATACACAGTGATCTTCAGAGATCATAATGTCTTCACATATTTCACTGTTTGAGGCCCTGAAAAGGGACACTTTTGGGATTGTTAACTCCCATTGGCCCAGGACAATCCTATCCCCTGTTCCCACTTCTGTAACTGTGATTGGCCAAAATCCCACAAACTTTCCTATATAATTGACACATCTTCTTCCAGCACATCCCTTAAGCATCCACCTCTGCCAATCCAGTCAGTGTCAAGATGTCAGCATCAAAACACAGTTCACTCACTGCATGGTCTAAACACCCAGCAGATGATAAGTATTTGAACAACAGCTGCCAAGCAAATGTGAAAACTTACAGTTCCCAGTTGTGGCTGTTGCTCCCACTCAGGTCTCTGAATGCCTTGCTTTTGATCAGGGGATGGTACTCGCTGATGCCAGTGTCTGGCACAAGGGGCCTGTATCATCATGTGGGCTCAGAACCACACATAAGATGCTGGATCCGGTCAGTCCCAGACACTGCTTGAGTCCCTGTTGCGCAAGTTAGGAAATGTCTACAGGGCTTGCTGATAAGTTATATTTGTGTCTTAGCAACTGTCTGCTCATGCTGAGAGTTGTGAGATCTGAGGGTCTCACAGTGCTGACAGTGGTGTTGCTGAAGGTGTTGGGCAAGTGGTTCATGACATGTGGAGGGATTGCAGTGCCTTTGTGGTCAGGGTCATACAGTGCAGCATGAGTGTTCTGTGGGTATAGTGGTGGGTGGCAAGCCTGTAGCAGGAGGTAGTAGGAGGGGCTTTTAGTGTATACTGTTGTTAGATGGTGTATGATGAAAGAGCTGATGATCATTTGGTAACCAACAGGGGAGTGAAGAGTGGTGCAGTTAGAAATGTGAAGTGGTGATAATGAAAGTGATTAAAAATGAATAACCTAATGACCCTGAAGCTGAAGGTACGGTGATACTTTGAGATGTTTGGACTACTCGCCCAGCAGCACAGTGTCACATCCATAAGGCCCAACTCTTCATATTCATAGACATGCTTGCATAATGTTTAGATGTCACCTGTATCGCTGGCCTCAGCGTGTACCTCTCAGAGAACACAGTGTGTCGCTGTTACAGAGACCTACAACATAAATGTATGTAGGTCTCTTCATGTTTTTGTTCAGTTTTAACCAGAGTTGTCTTCGTTGAACAGATTTGTAGTGAAAATTTCCGGTATAAAGTTCTGTCAAAATCTGTCCAGCAGGAGCCAAGTCCTTTAAGACATTTTGGCAGGGGGTTTCACTGAAATATGTCAGTACGTTGCAGTTTTGGTTAAAAGGTGACAAAAACAAAGGCATTTTAGACATCTTGAATTTGAAGTGCTTAATGTTTATTGGAGAGAAAAATGTTTTGCAGTGCCAGAATTTTTACAGTGTGTGTACATTACATGACTTGTTCACTTGGATAATTTGTGAGTTATTGCGTCACATCAAATTTACATGTGTCTGATCCCATATAACACTGGGTTTTTACAGAGTTCTGAGTTTTTTCTTCCATACATTTGTTTTTGATGATGATGATGATGATGATGATGATTAATGATATCTGTAGAAAATGCCTAGAGAAATTAGAAACTATTGAACATATCACAGGTGTATGTCATGTGCTAGCTCAAGGCAGTTATACCCATTGTCACAGTCAGTAGCCAGCATTGTCCTTCAATAATTGGTTATCAACTGTGGACTTTCAAAGGGACCACCATTTCAATTTCATAAGTATGAGCCACAGTCCATATTGGGGAACTCCCAGTATAAACTCCATAATGACAGGTCTGTGGAAACTAATATAATGTCCATGACAATAGACTGGACATAGACATACTTGACCAAACCATCAAAGAAACACGCTCAATTGATGTAGCAATTCCTAACAGTCACAACCTTCACAGCACCATCACCGAGAAGCTCCATAAATATACAGAATTGAAAGAATATCTTATAAGAATTTGGCAACTGCAGATGGTTCGTATAATACCACTGGTCCTGTCCAGAGAAGGTATTATTGGATACAAATTACATGGTAGTTTGAAACTGCTTGATTTTCATCCTGGTATATATATACTGTTGCAGAAAGCAGCAATACTTAGTACATGCCACATATGAGGAAAATTTGTGGCAGAGCAATTAATATGAAGTGCCTGGGCAGTGAGACCCATACTGTTATGAGAAAAAGTTACTACTGTGAAGTAAGGAAGGTGGTGGTGACACATTCCACTTCTTTTAAAAAATGTCTGGATTCTCTGTTCTGTTCACCTGTAACCTCATACTTGGACGCCTCCATGCTTACTTTACTTCCCGATTTACATCTAATTTGAAATAAGTGTTTTACAGTTTTTTGTCAGTCACGTTTGTACAGGTTAATGCTTTACTATAGTCTGTATCTTTGTTCGTATTTAGCATTATTACATAGAAATTATTTTCCCCACTTTTTTTTCTTTTTCAGTATTTTTGTAACATGTTTGATGTTACGTAGCATGTTTACATTCATTTTCATTGAAAATTAAGTCTCCTCTGTACAACGGTTTTGGTATGTGTAGACACATGACAGCAACCATAACATTTGTCTCCTTATGGACACAAGCACACGTTTTGGTATACGTAGACACATGACAGCAAACATAACATTTGTCTCCTTATGGACACAAGAACATGTTTTGGTATACGTAGACACATGACAGCAACCATAACATTTGTCTCCTTATGGACACAAGCACATGTTTTGGTATACGTAGACACATGACAGCAACCATAACATTTGTCTCCTTATGGACACA
>Ga0123355_10004540_pt1 | contig 20198 bp, 14 predicted proteins | sample TergutEmb28metaG_3_FD_89872 | JGI IMG/M metagenome (GOLD analysis project Ga0123355, IMG submission 89872) | Embiratermes neotenicus P1 segment gut microbial communities from Petit-Saut dam, French Guiana - Emb289 P1 | ecosystem: Host-associated > Arthropoda: Insects > Digestive system > Gut ...
ATTTTCTCTAAAAATGGCTTGAACATCCACTACGGTTGGTGCAATGGGTTTATGAGCAAAGTGGGTCACAAGGTCTGTAATGTTATTGACAGGATATACAGTTACGCCGTCTACCAAGGCGGCTTCCTCGGCGTTGGCAGCGGGGACATAACATTCGGTATACCCCTCGGCTCTTGCGGCAATTATCATGGGCAAGACCCCAGACACAGGCCGTACCGTACCATCTAAAGATAACTCTCCTGTAAAAAAAGCTCCCTCAGGTGTATGGGGTGGGAGCTGCCCCGTTCCAATCAAAAGACCTACAGCGATGGGCAAATCAAAAGCCGGGCCGGACTTACGGATATCTGCGGGTGCAAGATTAACAGTAATACGCTTTATGGGGAAAACATGCCTGGTGTTTTGGATAGCGGTACGTACACGCTCTCGGGATTCTTTTACTGCGGAGTCTGGCAGGCCCACTATGTCAAAGGCCGGAATGCCATGGGCAAGGTCTACTTCTACATCAACAAGATAACCATCTATGCCAATTACTGCGCCGCTTATTACTTTTGCCAGCATTTTATTTCTCCAATCTGTATAACTCATAGGCGGCGTTGAATCCTATGAACATAGTTTCTTATTATGCCAACCAAGCAAGGAAATGAATTAAAAAGGTTTGTCGGTATCATCAAGTCCGAGCTGCTTGCATTTGTATTATAATGAATGCTGGCACATATGTCGAATAGAATCGAAGGGTGGCCTCTTAGGGTAAAATTGTCGGTTTTAGGGGGGGATGGCTATATATAAGCGAACTCTTTATCAATCCAATTTTCAATAGCGCGGCTTTTTTCGATTGTCAAATCTGTAAGTGGTATCCAAAAATCATTGTCTGAGCAAGTTTTATCCGAGCATTTTATGTGCTCTGTTCCGTTAATCATAAATTTGTATCCAGTGTTTTCCAATTGGCATTTATCAGGGGCAGGAGTGTAGATGCACCCGGTTCCATTTTTGATAAGCTCTAATAACTCTAGCGGAAATTGTTCAATGGTATCGGAGTACTCCATTGCGTTTTTTGCGTCAATTTTGATTCCGCAGTTGTTGGGGGTTATTGCTATAATCCAGCTTGCATTAACAACCCTTTTAGGTTTGATTTTATATGCATATAAAAAGTAAGAGCCTAAAGCGCTATTTCTTCCAGTTGTGACTTCGCATTTAAAGCCAAAATCTATAAAACGTTGGTGCAACTTTAACACAAGTTCCTGGGTTTCGGCAGGGAAGGGCTTGGCAATGTCTTTTATATAAGAAATAGGAATTATTGCTTCATTACTTAGGGCTCTGTAATCGCACCGCAAAAAGATATTATCAATTGTGTTGACACATGCCCACGTACCCGACTTAAATCTTTTCTTGTTTGCCTCCAACTGTGCGTTAGCCATGACTTTTAAGCCAACTAGCATTGCAGGATTGTCAGGGTATGATGCTTCCAATGTTGGTGTGTTAGACAAGTTTGGCCTTTCTGTATCTAAATCGATGCCGTAAAACTCTATACCGCAGTCGGATAGATAACGCAGATACACAGCTGCTTTTGAAACACTCGCTTTTTTTAAAACACGAAGCAAATCTTCACCATTTAAGACCAATGCATCACCGCTTGTGTTTAAGTCCCCGTAAATTCCTATATTCATTAGTATCGTTGCTAAGTCTCTTAAAAATGGATAGTCCATGGTAAAATTGATACCGCCCCACACTCGGTTGGCATTTGGTTTTGGCTTGTCATGTAAGTTTGCGTTGGCGATAATATAATCAAAAAAGTGACATAAAAATTCTCTAAAGGCAATAACGCCGTTTCGTGTGGTTTCTTCATTAGCAATGGTTTTATATAGAGGGCCAATTTCATAGTTTATAGGGATATCTTGGATTATATCCTTCATATGAATAGCAAAGACATTAAGTGGTTTTCTCATAAAATCATCCTTCATCACTTATTTTATCATAATCATAAAGCGTATACATGACAACGTGATGTCATATATAAGAAAGGAAACATTAATGGAATTATGGTTGTTGTATGCCACAGGCGCAGCTGCTTTTGCGGCACTTACTACTATTTTAGCTAAAATCGGGATAAAAGATGTGGACTCTCACCTGGCTACAGCCATACGTACTATTGTTGTGCTGGCCTTTGCTTGGGTGATGGTTTTAATTGCAGGGTCGTATAGTGGTCTTGGGCACATTGCAGGGAGAACATGGGTGTTTCTTGTACTGTCTGGGCTTGCAACCGGCGGGTCCTGGTTATGTTATTTTCGTGCATTGCAGCTGGGAAATGTGAATAAGGTTGTGCCTGTTGATAAGAGCAGTACGATTTTAACGATGCTGCTGGCTTTTATTTTTTTACATGAGCCGGTAGGGTGGATTACGGCAATTGGCATGGTTCTGATGGGGATGGGTACATGGCTGATGCTGGAGTTAAAAAAGAATGGTGCTGACGACGCGGGCCAAGAAGGCCCGCTAGGAGGTACTGACGCAGGATTGCGGCAAAATGACCGCTGCCTTGGGGTGGTTTTGAAGGGGCATGAGTATAGAATGGGCTGGCTGTTTTATGCTGTAATGGCGGCGATTTTTGCTAGTCTTGTAGCTATCTTTGGTAGAGTTGGAGTCGCTGATATTGACCCTACTCTTTGGACTGCTATCAGAACAATAGTTGTGGTCCCCCTTAGCTTTCTTATGGTGTTTGTTGTCGGCAGTCAAAAGACGATAAAAACCGTTGCCTGTAAAAGCTGGGTTTTCTTGATATTGTCTGGGGTAGCCACAGGGGCAAGCTGGCTGTTTTTTTATCATGCATTGCAGATAGGCAACGCCAGCCATGTTGTTCCTATTGATAAGCTTAGTGTCTTGTTTGTAATGGGGTTTGCGCGGGTATTTTTGGGGGAAAGGTTTACTAAACGCAGCATTATAGGTCTTGGGCTTTTGACAATTGGGACGTTGCTGCCTGTGGTTTTACCGTATGTTTAAGTGTTGGAATAGGGATTGGCATGAACTTTGCAATGCTTTACCTTTTGAAAATTTGTTTCAATTTCATCGTGCACCCGGTGGGATATTTCATGGGCTTCTTTGAAAGTCGCCGTTGCGTCTACACCAATTTCCACATCTACATAAATCCTGTTGCCGAAGATCCGGGTACGGAGTATGTCGATTGCCACAACAGATTCTTGTGCCAGGATTATCTTGCGCATGTTTTCTACAGTTTCGTCGTCGCAAGCTTTATCTGTCATTTTGCCTAAAGAGTCTATTGCGATTTGGACAGCGGTTTTGATGATAAACAGGCATATTATGATAGCTGCAATTGAATCCAAGATAGGAAACCCCATACGTGCCCCAATAATCCCAATAAAGCTCCCTATAGACGAAAGCCCATCTGCTCGGCTATGCCAGGCATCCGCCATAAGAGCGCTTGAGTCTATTTTTTTTGCGGCGGCCCGTATGTACCAATAAATCGCTTCTTTGACGCCAATGGATACAAGTGCCGCAATAAGTGCGATTATGCCTGGAACAGCAATTTCACCGTAATCAGCGCTAAGGATTGTTTGTATACCTGCCCAGCCTATCCCGGCCCCTACTGCAAAAATAAGTGCTGCCAATACCAGAGTTGCCACATTTTCGAAGCGCTCGTGTCCGTATTGGTGCTCTTTGTCGGCTTCGCGGTTGGCTAGCTTTATGCCAATTATAACGATTAGGGTGCTGATTAAATCGGTTATAGAATGCATTGCATCTGAAACCATAGCGGCAGATCGGCCTACAATCCCCGCAAACAGTTTAAAAGCCGATAGGCCGATATTTATAATAATACTATTTCTGGCTGCTGCCATTGCGGTTCGCTCATTTTGGTTATTCATAAATTTCCCCCTTGAAAATAGAAAACACCTACAGAACATATTACTGTCCCGCAGGTGCGCTTGTGCACAATCCAAGATCATCATATTTCGCTATAGCATTTTAATTTCCCACGCGCTTATGATATCATCACATCATGATAAAAACAGAAAATCTATGTTTTGCCTATCCAGGCGAAGGGTCAACCCCTGATGTGCTAAAGAACGTTGAAATATCTATATCTGCTGGGGAGTTTGTGGCGATCCTGGGCCACAATGGCTCTGGTAAGTCCACATTGGCTCGGCATCTTAATGCCTTGCTAACACCTTCCCAGGGTACTATTTGGATAAACGGCAAAGATACCGCCGAGATAGAACATCTTTGGGATATCCGCCAAACCGTAGGCATGGTGTTCCAAAACCCTGACAATCAAATTATTGCTACAGTGGTAGAAGAAGATGTAGCCTTTGGCCCAGAAAATTTGGGGGTGCCCCCGGCGGAAATCCGCCAGCGGGTGGACGAGACCTTAAAAACCGTTGGGATGGAGGCTTTTTCTGCGTCTGCGCCTCATAATTTGTCTGGGGGGCAAAAGCAGAGGGTGGCTATAGCCGGGGTGCTTGCAATGCGCCCAGATTGTATTGTGCTGGATGAACCTACCGCGATGCTGGACCCGGCAGGGCGGCGTGAGGTTTTGAATACGATTACCCGGCTAAACAAAGAGGGGATTACCGTTATTTTGATTACCCACTTTATGGAGGAGGCTGTTTTAGCTAAACGGGTAATTGTAATGCATGAGGGCGAGGTTGTACTTGACGATACGCCTCGAGGTGTGTTTTCACAGGTGGAGACTATGAGGGGGTATGTGCTTTCGGTGCCGCCGGTGACAAAGTTGGCGTATCAGTTGCGAGAGGCTGGGTTAGATGTTGCTGGGGATATCCTTACTGTTGATGAGTTTGTGAGGGATGTGGTGGTAAAAAATATTCTAGGGGTTACGCAAACTAATGGAGTATTGCCACCCCGCCCCTTCGGGGCACCCCTCCAAGGAAGGGAATTGGATGCCGGCATCTTCGATAAAGCACCCGTCATCCAAATCCAAAACCTATCCCACATCTATAGCCAAGGCTCCGTATTCGAAATGAAAGCTTTGGAAGACATAAATCTGTCTATAAACCAAGGGGAAATGGTGGCCCTAATAGGCCACACCGGCTCTGGTAAAAGCACTTTAATCCAGCACTTAAATGGCTTGCTGCGCCCCACTACAGGCCAGATACTAATAGAAAGCGAAGACATACACGCCGATAAATCCAAGCTAAAATCCATTCGCCAAAAGGTAGGCTTGGTTTTCCAATACCCCGAACATCAGCTGTTTGAAGCCACTGTTTACAAAGATGTAGCCTTTGGCCCGACCCGCATGGGCTATACCCCCGAAGAAGTTGATTTACATGTTAAAAACGCACTTGCAACTGTGGGCTTGGGTGAAGAGTTTTACGAAAAATCACCCTTCGAACTCTCTGGTGGTGAAAAGCGCAGAGCCGCAATTGCTGGGGTGCTGGCTATGAACCCAAAAATCCTTATCCTGGACGAACCCGCCGCAGGGCTTGACCCCAAAGGCCGTAGCGAAATACTATCCCAAATAAAACATATGCACGAAACATTAGGGATTACGGTAATCCTTGTATCCCATAGTATGGACGATGCTGCACGGCTTACTCAGCGGGTTATTGTGCTAAACCAGGGTAAATTGCTTTACGACGATACCCCCTCCAACGTTTTTGCACAAGCAGAGACATTAATAAAAATAGGACTAGACATCCCTCAAATGAGCCGCCTTGCAGCTCGCCTTGGGGAGATTAATCCTGCAATCCCCACAGATATATTTTCAACAGACGCTTTAGCAGGCGAGATTTTGGCCTTGGCAAGACAGGGGGGCACCATATGACGCGCATAACTATCGGCCAGTACTACCCCTCCAACTCCATAGTCCATCGCATAGACCCACGGTTTAAGCTGATGGGGACGCTGTTTTATATAACTGCATTGTTTTTTGTAAATCATTTTGCAGGGTATGGTGTTGCGGCGTTGTTTATCTTTATATTGGTTAAGCTGGCTAAGGTGCCTGTGCTGTTTTTGTTTCGGGGGCTTAGGGCTATTTTATTTATCCTGTGCTTTGCGGTAATAATTAATCTGTTTATGGTTCCTGGAGAGACGGTGCTGTTTACTCTTGGATTTTTGCGAGTGACCCTAGAAGGGTTGGAAATGGCTGGGCAGATGGCTTTGCGGTTGGTGCTGCTAATCACAGGTTCGTCGATTCTTACCCTTACCACCTCCCCAATCCAACTAACCGATGGTATAGAATCTCTATTGCGCCCCTTTAAAATAATAAAAGTGCCTGCTCATGATATTGCCATGATGATGACCATTGCACTCCGCTTTATACCCACTTTGGCAGAAGAAATGGACAAAATAATGAAAGCACAAAAGGCTAGGGGCGCCGATTTAGACACAGGGGGCCTTTTGAGGCGAGCGAAAAGCTTACTGCCTATTTTAGTGCCGCTTTTTGTATCGGCTTTTAAGCGAGCTGACGAGTTAGCTACAGCTATGGAGGCCAGATGTTATCGCGGGGATGTTGGACGGACTCGAATGAAGATTATGCGGCTTGCAAAAGCCGATTGGATTGCGGCTGGGGTTGTGGCTGTGTTTGGGACGGCGCTGTTTTTGACACGATTGTTGTAAACAATACAAAAAGGATTGAGCCACTTTTGACTCAATCCTTTTATCATTTTGCATGTACATAAGCGTATATCTCTATCTCGTACATCAAGCATTATCTAGCGGACTCTGTTATAACGAAATACAGTTCCATCACCCATAGTAAAAGACCATACATCATTTGATACGTTGTATTCTGTCCGCATTCTTGGTTGATTGGGGTAATTCCAAATTATGTTGTTGCCTGATGTTGACCAGTTGAAACTTGTACCAAAACCTGTCCAGTTCATTGAATGGGTTCCTGTTCCGTCTGCGTTAAATGTGGTTGTGATGCTGGAATCGCCGTCCCATGCCCATACACCCACAAGATCAGAGTCTCTGGAAGAACACCCCGACATTACCAACAAACCTCCGGCAATCAATGCAACTGCCGCCAAAACCATAAGATATTTTCTCATATCTTACCCTCCTAAATTATAATTTTATTCAAACTTACTGCGGTTTTCCAGCAGTCTGTTAGAATCATAGAAATTGAATAGCACGCTGATAAATATATGCCTTAAAACTGTAACTTAAGCCTTTACCAGTATCATCAAAACCAAACTTTCGAATCCCAATAGCCGACGCATTATATTGTTTGTAACGAAGTGCGTCAATGGCGTTTTGCGCACATTTTTACGCTTGCAATCAATACCCCAAGAGAGATAAGGCATAGCAACCCCAACCAATTGCCAGTTGGCGTCGAACCAAACTGTGATGAGATAAATAAATGCAAAGCAAAGCCTAAAATAAAGCCGCATCCTAAGACAAGCCACTGCTTTTTGGAAAATTCCTTAATCTTAAATGATTGCGAACTCTTTCTTCTGTGATAAATTTCAAAGATAGAATAGCAAATCCCAGGCAAAACAAGCATAGCAAGAAACTTAGGCGGCAGATGCCAAGGGAATGGGATATAGAGATTCCAGTCCTGTATCACATCAATATACAGTGCATATGCATAATTGTTTCCGCTTATTTGGGAGCCTGTCATAGCAACAATACCTATGGATAAATAACCTATTGCAATCATCCAAAAATTTTTCAAGCGAACCTGTAATTCTCCGATTTTTATCAAATAAATGGGTACAAATATTAGCATGATATGGATAATAATAGTTTGCACATTTCGGAAATGAATTATCGAAAGCTCTTCATTTATCATTTGTGGTGAACCAAAGGTCAAAACTCCACCCCACAAGGCACAGCCAAATAAGATGTTGTAAAATATCTGCATTACTCGCCCATTGGTTTTACGAAACCCGCTTATATATAGTACGATAATCGTAGTGATACTCATTTGCCCACACATAGAAAAGGGTATCCTTCCCACCCAGTCAAAACTGCCATGAACGCTAAAATAATAAACCATGAGATATGTATAGCGCCCACCTTCGAATAAGAGCATCACAGATGCAAGCACAATTTTGGTAATGCGGATACCCTTGTCTGTTTTTGCCCGAAGCCCAAAGAACAATGCAATCAAAATCCCAATTACCCAAAGCACCAAAATCAGGTGGTTTAGATTGTATAGGAACTCATATTGGCCTGTGGATTCGAAGCCGAAAAAGTAATTCATTTTTTGCAACCTCCAAGAATAGCTGTGTTATTGCATCATTATACATTATACGTCATAAAGACAAAAAGGATTGATTGGAACATTTTCGCACACAACCTGTTTTATGTTGTAACTGGGTTGTAATATATCACCCCGGCACCTACCCGAAAGGCGTGATTTTATGAAAAAAATAGTTGCATGTGTATTAGCGCTTACCCTGCTGGTTGGCGCTATTTTATTTGCTTTGCCTACTCCTATACCTATCCCGGATATTATTGCCCCCGCAAGGGTGGTGGCGGCCCCTGTGCCTCGTGATGGGTATTATCTTGTGCCCACATTGCAAGGGCCATCGGGGGTGGATACAGATAGCGCTTTTGTCTTAACATCCCCTTACGACCAAGCGGATACCCCAAAAATTGTTATTGATGGGCAGCCAGAACCTACCATAACCCGCACCGGGGACAATGAATTTTTATTAACCCCAGCCTTACCCATGCAAGCCAACAGCCTATACCTCTTCCGGCTTATTCGTGAAGGCTTGACTGATATAACCTGGGCTTTCCAAACAACGGTACGCTTTGCCGTAACATCTACGCTGCCTGCCAACATGTCCACCAATGTACCTGTAGATACCGGCATAGAAATTTCTTTTTCAAGCCCCGACCATACGGATGTCGAATCCCATTTTAGTATTTATCCCAGTGTGGAGGGGCGCTTTATCTCCCGTGGGGGTACCACTATTTTTATGCCCCTTTCTCCACTATCTCATCAACAGCTCTATACAGTCACACTAACTGCTGGGGTAAGCTTGCCCGGTACCAATGAAATTATTGCAGAAGACCATGTTTTTGCCTTTGAAACGGAAGCATCTGGCTCTGGGCGGGGTAATGACCGATGGGAAGACATTATTCGCTTTTTTAACAGATATGTAGAGCTGCCGTCCTTTGAGCCGCCTCAGCTAAATTTTACTCGCAATTCAGGGGCGCGGAATACGCAGCCTACCGTTAATGTTGCCGTATACTCTTTTGGTGATAGGGATGCCGCAATACAAGCCTTTAATCAGCTGATAGATACCCCGCGCTGGGCTCACTTTGCATGGCAAAACAGCCTTATTGATACCCGTGGCCTTAGCCAAATTATGTCCTTTGATGTAACAGAGATACAAAGTCATGACCGCTGGTTTGAGACTATGGTTTTCCCAGATGCCCTGCCTCCGGGCTTTTACTTGGTAAATGCTACAGTAGAAGGGTTTCGCGACCAAGTAATAATCCAAATCACCGATCTTGCTGTGCACATTGTAGCAGATAACGACAGCGCACTGATATGGGTAAATGATATGACCACAGGCCAACCCGCTGTTGGTGCCCAGGTTTTTGATAAAACGTATGATGGCATACAAACCACCGATGCGAATGGCATAGTTGTGACAAACCGTGCACTAGAACAAGGCGAGTCCCCAGCCATAACCATTACAGCCACCGACGGCAAAGAAATCACCTTGTTTTTCACAGGGGGCAATTTCTTTGGTAGCTCTTGGTGGTGGGGCGGTCCTGCTGTGGATGAGGATTATTGGACAGTGCTTCAATTGGATCGTACTTTATTCCAGCGCAGCGATACTCTATATTTTTGGGGATTTGTACAAAGCCGAAGTGGTTCCACAGATATGCGCCATTTAACCGCCACAATAACCCAAGGCTGGGGCTGGCACCTAGACACACGGGATATACTGCATAGGCAGACGATTTCTGTATCTGGAGGGGCATACTCTGGCACAATTAATCTGCCTCACCTTGACCCTGGGACTTATAACCTGACTATCCGCCATGGGGATACTATAGTAGGCTCAACTTTTTTTAACATTGAAGACTATGTAAAGCCACCTTATCAGATGCTGATTTCTTCTGACAGGCGGGCGGTTTTTGCTGGGGAAGAAGTCACCTTTACTGCCCGGGCAGAATTCTTTGAAGGCACTCCTGTAGCGGAGCTTCCTATAAGTTATCATTTTTGGGGTTGGGCACTTAGGGATATACCCGGCGGACGGGATGTAACTGGCCTGGATGGCGAATTTGCCAGAACTGTTACCCCAATAGCATCTGGTGCCGATATTCAGGGGCGGGTTCATTTAGAATTTTCCGCTGAGGCTACTCTGCCAGAGGTGGGGCTAACATGGCGCCATTCTACCGTGGAAGTATTTATTAATGATATAGAAGTTCAGGCCCAAGCCACCAGGAAAGGTGAGGACGCCAGCCTTTCTGTTAACGTAAACAATATCACTCTTGATAGAATCAACGATGGTACCGCCCAGCATTGGGGAGATTTCTTATGTGACCCGGTTGCAGGGCAAGTGTTAAACGTAGAAGTTTATCGTGTATGGTGGGTGCCTGTGCGCACAGGGGAGCGCTACTGCTTTATTGAGCGGCGTGTAGTGCCCCGATACCGTCACGAGCGTATGGAAGAAGTAATCGAGCGCTTTACTATGACAACAGACGCAAATGGCGAAGCCGCCAGAGACTTTACCGTGCCCAACCGGGAAAATGAGAGCTACCACGCCAGAATCAGAACCACCGATGGCAATGGACGTGCCATCTCCCATAGCCTGTTTATAGGGCGGGATTGGAGCTTCTTATGGTGGGGTGGCGATGATGAACTTTTTTTAGTAAACGACAGGGAATGGGACGAAACCTATGATGTAGGCGATGAGGTTGAGCTTACCGTTATGCAAAACGGTGAAGTTGTAAACCGCGGTGCGTTCTTGTTTGTGGTAATGCAAAACGGCATTCTTCATTATCAGGTTGGAACCCAAAATCCTTTTACTTTCGACTTTGCAGAGATGCATGTACCCAATGTGACAGTTTATGCTTATCATTTTAATGGGCATATCTACCGCGGGGGCTGGCAGATGAACCAACGGCTGCGATTTAACAGCCAGGCCAGGGCATTGCAAATTAATGTAACTGCCGACAGGGAAACCTACAGGCCAGGGGATATGAGCACTTTAACCGTTACGGTAACAGACATGGATGGTAACCCCAAAGCCGCCAATGTAAATGTCAGCGTTGTAGATGAAGCTCTGTTTGCTTTGCAGGATCATAGGGTAGATACCCTTTCGGCTTTATATCAATCCATAGGTGACGGGAGATTATTTAGCATGTCTACCCATCGAACATTCCGCAGCGAAGGAACAGACGAAACATGGGGTATGGACTCTATGTTTCGGAGCAGCGCAATGTACTCAATGGAGGAAGCAGATATGATGGCACTGGATGCCCCGGCATCTGCAAATGATTCTGCAATGTATGCAGGAGTTGGTGGCGATACCCATTTGCGGGAGATTTTTATGGATACCGCCATCTTTGCTTCCCAACGCACCAATACATCAGGGCTTGCAGAGATATCTTTCCAGCTGCCAGATAATATAACCTCCTGGCGCGTGACAATTTCTGCCATCAGTAATGACTTGTACGCAGGTAATGTTATAGAAAATATTATTGTTACCAACCCAATGTTTTTGCATTACGCTTTGGGTGGTGTTTTCCTTGTAGGGGATGTGCCCACGATTGGTGTAAATGCATATGGCACCAGCCTTACAGGAGGAGAAACCATTAATTTTGAGGTATGGGATGAAGAAAACCCAGCCCTAATACGCCGGGCCAGCGGCACAGCCTTTGAGCGCGTAAATATACCCCTATGGGAAATGGAAGAAGAGGGCGCACATGGCCTGATTATTTACGCATACGTTGTAGGCAGCACCGATTTACGGGATGCAGTACGGCATGGATATCGGGTAGTTAGCACCCATCGCCAAATGGATACAACCGTGTTTTATGATGTAACCGCCAATACCCAATTTGCCCCAGGTGTTGCGGGCCTTACCAATATTACTTTTACAGACCATGGGCGAGGGCAGTTCTTATGGGATTTGATGGGAATGCGCCATGTGCGGGGTATAAGGTTGGAGGGCTTAGTCGCCAGGCGGGAAGCAGACAGGCTAATAGCCGAGCATTTCCCAGATGCAAATTTGTGGCATTGGTGCAATACGCCCTTTGACCCACTGGATTATCAGCGCCAAGACGGCGGGCTTTCCTGGCTGCCATATTCCGAAAGCTGCTTAGAAACCACGGTTATGCTGATGCCTTTCTTGTTGGATGATATAAACGTACACGCTTTGAGGAATTATCTGTATAACACCTTCGAAGGTGCAGGAGCAGAAAATAAAATGCTGGCACTGTATGGCCTTGCACTACTCCGCGAGCCTGTGTTACTGGATTTGCAAGCCTACGCAATGTTGACCGACTTGTCTGTACGGGATGTTGCATTTATCGCCCTAGGCTTTGCCGCCCTTGGGGAGACTGTTATCGCGACAGAAATGTACCAAGAGCGTATCTTGCCATATTTGCAAAGTGTAGAGCTTTGGTATCGGGCGTATGAGAACTTGGGTAACAGCACAATATTAGAAACAACATCAACCGTTGCGCTACTAGCCGCAAAGCTTAATATGCCAGAAAGTTTAGGTTTGCATCAATACGCCGCAAGGCTGCGTACCTGCGACATGACTATTCTTATAGAGCGGTTGACATTTATCTCCCGGGAAATAAATAATTTTACTGCCGCCTCTGCCTCAATAACTTATACCCTATTTGGCGAAGAGTTTACCCGTGATTTATCCCACTGGGGATACACATTGCGGATACCTGCCCAAAACATGAACCAGTTTAGGATAACCTCTGTAACAGGGGATGTTGGCGCAGTGTCCATTCACCGCACTCCTCTTGAGGAAATCCAGGTTATAGACAACGACATCATCATAACCCGTAGATTTTTGCGAGAAGAAGGCAGGGAAGTTACCGGCAGCTTCCAGCAAGACGAGCTGATTCGTGTAGAAATAAGCATCGACTACTCTGCCAAGGCTATAGACGGTTCGTATATGGTTACAGACTTTTTGCCTGCTGGGTTGGCCTTTGTACAAGGCTCTGCTAGATTTATGCATCCAAGGCATGGCTCTTGGTGGGCCCACGCTAGGCAAGATGGGCAGCGGGTAATCTTTTTTGATTTCAATGGCAGGTTTGATGGGGTAAGAACGTATTACTATTACGCTAGGGTTATAAATCCCGGGGTATTTATCGCAGAAGGGACTGTTGTGCAGAATATGGACGCAAGGGCTTACCTTACTATTGGAGATGATGCGGTTATTGTGGTTGAATAATTTACTTGACACTCCATAAAAATGATGTAATATAACCCCAAAGCAAATAAATAGTATCACGCAACGGGTCATCCCCCGAAAAAAGCGGAATAGAGTGAGAATCTCTGCGAGCGGGTCACTGTAATTCGGAAGGTTGTATACTTATCCGATAAGTCAGATACGCTGTGATACTATTGCTGGCTTCCCCGGACGGAGCGTAGTAGAAATTAGAGCAATAGGGGTTATTATGCCTCTGGTTTTGGTGGCACTAATTTCTTTTAAAGCGGCCTTTATGGTGCACGCTCCGCAGTTGTATGTGGAGCGTGCTTTTTATTTTTCAGAAGAAATGTACATAGTGGAGGTGATAAAGTATTGAATATTGCTTAGCGGCGTAAAATAAATACTACCTATTTACGAGAGGAGATTTACATTGAAAAAAACAAAAGCATATTCTCGCCTTATTGGAGTTGTACTAGCTTTTATGCTAGCATTTGGGTTTTTGCCCACCCCTACTTTGGCAGCAGAGAATGGAGAGTACACAGTTTTTATCAGTTTTGAAGGTTTTAATTTAGGGCATGGGTTTTATATCGAGCCTGCCGCTGTAAGCGTAGCACCGGGGACATCTGCATTGGATGCTACCATTGCGTTGTTGGAGCAAGAAGGTTATGAATTCACCATAAACGACTGGGGTATGATTGTTCGTATTTATGGTTTCCATCCAGGAGGCGATGTTAACCTTCCCCCATATATTACTGTAGAGCTGGAAGATGGCCCTGGGGATGGTTCCCTTGGCAGCTTCGATTATACAGAATATGCAGGTTGGATGAACACCGTAAACCATTATTTGGCTGATGTTGGAGCTGGAGACTATATACTGTCTGATGGCGATGTTATCCGTTGGCAGTTTTCTGTGGAAGGCTGGGGAGCCGATCTTGGTATTGGTGTTGACAGAGGTTTTTGGATAGAGCCTCTTTATGAACACGCGGACAAAACCCAATTAATCCGCAATCTGTTTGCAGATGGTGTAAGCGAAGATGCAAGACAAGCCGCTTTGGCGGTTATTATTAACCCACTTGCAACTGATGCAGATGTAGCTGCTGCCCTTGTAGGGCTTCAAGGCCAAGAAGCAGACGAAGATATTACAGTATTTGTCAGCTTCGAAGGTTATAACTTAGGGCATGGGTTTTATATCAAGCCTACCGCCATTAGCCTATCCTTAGGATCATCGGCACTGGATGCCACGATTGCGTTGTTGGAGCAAGAAGGTTATGAGTTCACCATAAACGACTGGGGTATGATCGTTCGTATTCATGGCTTCCATCCAGGAGGCGATGTTAATCTTCCCCCATATATTACTGTAGAGCTGGAAGATGGCCCTGGGGATGGTTCCCTTGGCAGCTTCGATTACTCAGAATATGCAGGTTGGATGAACACCATAAACCATTATCTGGCTGATGTTGGGGCAGGAGACTATATATTGTCTGATGGCGATGTTATCCGCTGGCAGTTTTCTGTAGAAGGCTGGGGAGCTGACCTTGGTATTACCGAGGACAGAGGCTTCTGGATAGAGCCTCTTTACGAACATGCAGACAAAACTCAATTGATCCGTGATATGTTTGATGACGAGGTAAGCCAAGAAGCAAGGCAAGCGGCATTGGCGGTAATAATCAATCCTCTTGCAACACCAGAAGAGGTTGCAAATGCACTTGCAAGCCAAGAAGAGCCTGCGGATATTGAAGATATAACAGATGATGTATTCGAATGGGTTAATCCTTTTGTGGATGTATCCGCCAATGATCGATTCTACTCATATGTAGGCTTTGTGTTTACCGAAGGGATTATGACAGGCACAACCATCGCCACTTTTGCGCCCAATGCAGGGCTATCCCGTGCAATGGCAGTTACCTTGCTGTGGCGTATGGAAGGTGCACCAACCCAAGGAACAGCAGATGCCTTTAGTGATGTACGTGCAGGGCGCTGGTACTACAATGCAGTGGCTTGGGCCGATGCCAACGGAATGGTTGGGGCCGAGGGCTTATTTGAGCCAAACCGTAATATTACAGTTGGCGAGCTTGCTGCGCTGCTTGTAGGATATGCAACTGCTATAGGGATTGAGGATGTAGACGCTATCAACGGTATTTTTGCTGATTTCACCCCTGGCAATGTTATAACACGTGGAGAAGCTGCTGTTGTTATCCAGCGGTTTGCGGAGCTTATAGGCTAATATAATGTAAATTATGAGATAAGCAAACAATTCCCCTCCTACGGAGGGGTGCCCCGAAGGGGCGGGGTGGCTGTACTGCTTTAGAAGAGACAAGCACTTTCTGTTTTTACGAAAAACAATCTCTATATTTGCTAAGCCAAACCTCTTCTAACATAGCACAGCCACCCCGGCGCTGCGCGCCACCCCTCCATTGGAGGGGAATTGTTTGCCTGCATTTCTATTAAAGGGGAATTAATTTGCGAAGAGTATGTTCGATTTTATTAGCTTTGATACTAGGGCTAGGGCTTATAATGCCCGTTAGCGCTTCACCACAACCTAGCCCAAACTGGGAAGACGCAATGGAAGCTACGTTGGAGTGGATAAAAGCCACATCTCCATCTGGGCCGCAAATTGGTGCGGCAGTGGGAGAATGGGCGGTGCTTGCCATGGTTAGGGCAGGGCGGGTTACAATAGAAGACCCATGGATGCAATCTTGGATTACTGATATTGCCAATGTTATGACAGAAATTGATGATATAACCGCTGCCACAGGGGCTGATATAAATCACCCTCCATCTGCTGGGACATTTCCTACTGATTTACGGCGTTGGACAGATTTTCAACGTTTGACCTTGGCCCTTGGTGCTTTTGGGTTGGATGCAACGGATTTTATGGGGTGGGATGTAACCGCACCTTTTAATTCCTTTGTCCCTACGGCTCAACGGCACGCCCTTAATCGTACAATTCTTGCGGATATATTTGGCCTTATAGCATTAAATTCCCAAGGAAATACTGAAGAGCAGTTCTTATCCAATGTCCTAAGTTTGCAAAGAAACGACGGCTCTTGGAGCTTAGATCCTGCCCGCCCCACGTCCGCTTTGGATTTAGATATTACTGCTATGGCCCTTCAAGCCCTTGCGCCATTTTATCGCGCTGGTGCCGCAGGAATTGCCGATGCTGTCTACAGGGCTGTTGACTGGCTGCTTGCCCAAGAAGTCCCTGACCCAGAGGGCACGGCCCAAATAATTGTAGCCCTTACAGCTCTTGGCCCTGCCTATGCAACCGAGGCAGAATATTATGTAGAATTGCTGTTGGCCTGGTTTGACCCGTCAACAGGCGGCTTTAGAAGACCAACACATACCGACCCAGTTAATCATCTGGCAACGATTCAGGCAGCCTATGCTTTGGTGGCATATTGGCGGTTTGTAAATAATATGAGTCCGTTGTTTGAAACATATGGGGATTTTACTACGCTTGCTGTAATGCCTGCGCCAAGTGCACCGCCGGAAATCACAGGCTTGCCGGGTAGGCATCAAGATGTAAGTGTACCGGGTGTTATACACCTTGGCAGGACATTTGCAGATATACAAGGGCACGAAAACCAAAGAGCTATCGAAACCCTGGCGGCCCGAGGAATAATAAGCGGAAGAGGGGATAACCGCTTCGAGCCGGACGCAACCATGACCCGTGCAGAGTTTTCTGCAATAATTGTAAATGGGCTTGGACTACCTGCAAAATCCCTTGCATCTTTTGAAGACGTATCCCCAACAGCATGGTTTGCCCAGGCGGTGGGTACGGCATTTTATTACGAGATTATCAGTGGCGTGTCTGCCACGCGGTTTAATCCACGGGGGACCCTAACCCGGCAGGAAGCCGCAGTTATGATTGCTAGGGCGGCAAGATTATGTGGTATGGATACAACCCTTACTGATATAGAAACCTTAAATATCCTGGCGATGTTTGGGGATTATCGCAGGGCAGCAAATTGGGCCTGGGATGCCCTTGCCTTTTGCTATCGGGAAGGGATTTTAGATGATTACGAATTTTATATCCGCCCCAGGGATGCGGTTACCCGAGGCGAAGTTGCTGAAATGATGTATCGGCTGTTAAGCAGAGCTTCGCTGATATAACCTACGTATGCCCCTCGCTTATTACTTCTTTTTGATAAAACTCTCCATCCAAAAAAGGTCCGGCCTCTTCGTCCCGGACCTTTACATATATTGTGCATTTGTCTGTATATTCTACATCCGATATTTCTACCCCCCATTTGTCGAAGTTGTATTTTACTTTGTCAAATTGGGAGTACTCGCATGTTACACGGTATAACTTAAAATAAACCCGCTGGGTAGGCCCAGCGGCATCCATTGCGCCTTTGGCGGCTTTTGTGTAGGCCCGTACAAGGCCACCTGCCCCCAGTAGTGTCCCGCCAAAATATCGGGTGACAACACACACCCAATCTACTATCCCAGCCCGCTGGTATACATTAAGCACAGGCATACCTGCGGTACCGTTTGGCTCACCATCGTCATTGAAGCGGACAATATTGCCTTCTGTTACAGAGTAAGCGAAGACGTTGTGGTTTGCGCCTTTTTCTGTAGCGCGTATTTCTTCGATAAATTGGCGAGCGCTTGCTTCATTGCTAACAGGGGCGCAATGGCCTATGAAGCGGGAGCGCTTTTCCTCGTATTCAAATTGGGCTGGGTTGGGTAGGATTATGGGCATGATGAACTCCTTTGCGGAGGATATGTAAAATGCCATCTAGCATCGAGGCCACATCATAGCGTCATCTTTTCATATAGCAGGGGATAATTGGTAGCCCCATGTAACACACGGTAAATAAAAACAGTATGCCCAATCACACGATAAAATACAATATATGGTTTTGCCCCAAGCATTCTGTATCCAGCTTCCGACATTTTTTTGTCTGGCACTAGCCGCCCTCGTTTTGGAAAAACCGATAAATCATTGGCTTTTTCTGTAATTTTATTGTGCATACGGAGTGCGGCTTGGCGGCTATCTTGTGCAATATACAAGATTATTTCTTCTAAATCATCAAGTGCCTCTTGCAAAAACGCTACATCATAAATTTCCATCAATCCGCCCTTGTAACCTTTCGCTCACTTCCGCAATTGTATAAGTTTTGGCTCCTGCTAGTCTGTTAGCCTCTGCGGTAAGCAATTTTTCGCGTAAATCCAACATTTCTTCACGATATTTGTAAGCTTCGATACTCATAAGAACTAAATCGCCTTCACCATTTTTTGTGAGGAATATAGGTTCACGCCTTTCTTTGCATAATACAGATATGCTGTTGTATTCGTTACGGAGTGTGGTAGATGGTTTTATTAACAAATCAATCACCTCTCAGGAATAATTATATGCATATTCTATCACAATAATTAAGCCGGTCAATGGTGAGATTGTATAGTCATTCCACCTGAAAATCGCCCCAAGGCGGCGAGGATTTTTGCCGCAAGACAAGGATGCGCCGACGACGCGGGCCAAAAGGCCCGCTAGGAGGTGCAGACGCAGGATTGCGGCAAAAAGACCGTTGTATTGGGGCGGTTTTTGGGTGGAATGACTATATAAAAGTCAACATGAAATAGGGCTGTGCTGTAAATATTCCACTTACAGCGCAGCCCCGTTTATTTAGTTTAACTATCTAATCCTTCGCATATGCTCTGTCCACCATCCGTCAAGCTCGCGCAGGGTGAGTATATCGTCGCCCATTACATTCCTGTTAATCTCAAAAAACACTCTTTCGGTATCTGTCCAAAGTGGATTAAAGGGGTCGATAAATTCTATTTGCAAAACTTCTTCGCCAAAGATACGGTCTATAGACCAGCGGATTTGCTCTTCGTCTCTAACCATGCCCGTGTTCATGTTTAACTCAAAAGCTACGCCTGTGCCGTTGCGGTTAAACTGCATACGATACTGCCACGTTCCGCCGTCCATGTCTCCCCATGTGCCCACCAAGCGATTGCCGCCGGTTAGTACAACAATGAGCACAATGATGATGATAACTGCCGCAGCCCCACCGCCTATAAGTGCCATCATTTTTTTTGAGATAGGCAGTTTTGGCATTCTGGAGCCCCCAGGGCCGGCAGGTGCCGGATAATGGGGCTGGTACATTGGGGTTGGTGGGGGAGGTGCTTGGGGGTAAGACGGAGGTGGTGCGTGGTGTGGTGACGGCGCATGGTGTGATGCATAGGTTGGGGCTGGAGGCGTGGCGTCATAACCTCCACCGCCAGAATCATCTGTTGCTGCACCGCATTCTGGGCAAAAGACGGCCCGTGGGTCGTCAATACTTGATCCGCAATTTACACAAAACATGTTATTCCTCCTGTTTTTGGGATTACCCATGGGTTGGGTATATATATATAAAGGCTGCCACTATGGCTGCCTTATGTAGCCAAGCTTCTCCAAAAAATTGTTAATAGATACATAATATTCATGGGGTAAATATAACATTCCAGGTTTTGATTTACAATAGGTTTGTTGGTGTGTTGGTAAACGTGTCTTGGATTATAACAATGTTGCTCTTTAGCAAAAAATGTTATAAAATAAATCCAGAAAGGTCAGCGGCAGGAAACATTCCACCCGGCTGACAATAGAACAACTGCGGAACCATGGAGCATCTCAACTCTCCATGGCGCTCGAAGGGATTCAGGCATCGCCTTCAAACACAGGTATACACCTGCCACCGCAGCCCCAAAAGTATATAATATTCGCCATCCTTCTACAAGTAGGCCCTCCCCTCCTCCTGGGCATTCTTGTTATAGGTAACGGATGTTGTTACATGTGGCGTTTTGCGGTATGGCAAATGTATAATTTGCGCGATTAATTTTGATACATAAAATTAAGGCGCGGAGGCGATGACGGAG
>Ga0123355_10004541_pt1 | contig 20193 bp, 18 predicted proteins | sample TergutEmb28metaG_3_FD_89872 | JGI IMG/M metagenome (GOLD analysis project Ga0123355, IMG submission 89872) | Embiratermes neotenicus P1 segment gut microbial communities from Petit-Saut dam, French Guiana - Emb289 P1 | ecosystem: Host-associated > Arthropoda: Insects > Digestive system > Gut ...
CGCGTTCAGGCATTTCGGGACCCACTTCGCGGAGAGCTTCCGCATGTCCAAATCTTCATGAATGATGGACCCAACCCGCTCACGTGAGATGCCCAGTTGCTCAACTATTGATTTAGCCGAAATCCGGCGGTCTTCCAAGATTAGCTCGTGAATTTGATCAATAATCTCCGGAGTGGTTACTGTTGTGGGTCGTCCAGGACGAGGCGCATCAAAAATCAGTTTTTGACGGTGGCATACGATGGTGCATGTTCCCCTAATGTTTCTTTCAGAATGGTGTGAATTTCTTTCGGGACCTTGCCTTGCAAGGAGAAAAAATTTTGATGACAGTTCGCGTCTCCATGTTGTAGAAATCGCGTGCATCGCCTGACATGCTTCCTTTCACCCTCTGTAACAAGAAAAGACTCACAATTCCTAAAACAAAGAGACCCCTCTTTCCAACGACACTATCGATTCCGTCCTACGACATCGGGAAGTAGGTCGGGCTAAGTACTTACCAGCACCCCTTCGTACTCATTTGTGTCACCGTACGAATCATACAGAGGGTTGTATTTTTCTTCACTAAAATCCATATTAGCGATGTACGTATAACGCAGAAAATAAAACTAAAGAGTGAAAGCTGATAACGCGGAATGTTGTCAATCCACCCACAGCAATCTTACGTTACATTACAAACAGAAAAATAATCGCAAATTCTGCGTAATTCATTGGTTTTGTTGACGATATATAGACCTACATATCCTAGACTTAAATGACAACGTATCAAATCGTAAGTCATTGGCGGCAATGTAAACATTCCCATATCTTATCGAAGATATGTTAGCAAATTGTACACAATAAATCGAGGCTAATTCGCAAACCAGAAATTTCTCAAATCGACCGATATATCGGTTGTGTAAACATAACTTCACTTGCAGTCCACTACATCATATCCTGAACATTCTTTACATCACAGACGAAACCCTACCAAATTTCTTACCGCATCTCGAAGAATATGCTGGTCTGCCTAATTCAGCTCGTTCTATGCGCAACCGTGTGAATTTTATTCGCTTTTCTTGGGGGACAAAATCAGCTTTGTTGGCAAACGTGGCTGCTTCTTTGGTCCGTTTTTTTTTTATTCTTTAGCATTCTTGAGTTTCTTATCCGGACTATTGTTTACAATCACCGTAGCAAATCAGTTACTTTAACTGTCGATGTTTAAGGATCGTCTTCTGCGACGTCTACTTCTTCGGCTCATTCCGACCCTCGCGGTCAATGAAGACATGCAGATGCAGGGGAGAAGGGAGAAATTGGAGCAACCTAAAAGAAACGTTGAATAAAATAAATTGTAAACATTGTGATCTGAGTTGTTTAAAAGCAATTTTATAGCTTTTTATGTGTTTTACAAAGTATTTAGCATGATGATGACCCCTTAGGGTCGAAAAATGTTGTAACATATACTATAAATAAGGTTGTGTTAACGGTGTTCTTTCCATAATAAAACTACAGGTAGTATTTAATTTTAGGCCCATTCGCAGGATTACGAAAATCGAATATTAGCTTCGTCATGTCTGTCCCTCCATCCGTCTCTCCTGTCTGTATGGACTAACTCGACTCCCACTGGAAGGATTTTCATGAAATTTGACACCTGAAAATTTTTCGAAAATCTGTCGAGAAAATTCAAGTTCATTAACTTCCGACAAGAATACTTTGCATGAAGCCATGTGCACATTTATGTTGTTGATTTTTTTTAATGAGAAATATTTCAGACAAATGTTGTAGAGAAAATTACGACACACATTTTATTTTCATGATTTTTTCCCCTGAGAATCATGCCGATTATGTGATAATGTGGAAAAATATGGCAGTGACGCGCCGGCCACAGATGGCAATACAATACGGCCAATGCGCTTTGTGAGCCGAATAACTAAGGCTGCAGACACACAGAATATTTAACACTTTAGCTTTTCCGCGGCAACAATGTTTACACGAAAGCGCCTCAATGTTACGTTTATAGTACATTACCTGTCTTGTTGTAATAACTAATAGCCGAGAATGTCTATTTAACATAAACACTGAGTTTTCTAATAAGGCATTAGGGTATAGCACATGAATTTAAAAAAAATGCTGCATCGTTCACTATTCCCCCGGATACGATGGATTGAGAACCGCTTATTACAAGTTCGTTTAAAACGTAATAAATAGATAAATAGAAACACTTTCGTTAAAAGTTTTGTCCAATTCTTAAAAACGACCGAATGCGAGTAATTATTACGTCATACAAATTTTGTGTAAAGCTTCTCCATAATTCGTTTTCTAGTTCAGGACACCTACAACCCGAGTTTCAGTAAATAATAATAATATGTATTATCTGACACTTTTTCCATACGACTAACACGAGGCAATGAGAAATAGCAATGGGGTAACTGGGGCCACAGATATTCTCATTACCCAAAATACGCTGAATTACTTCAAACAACCTTTACACATTTATCACAAAATACGACGTACAAATCTGTTACACCGCAATGAAAATTGGTGCATACTGAAATGCTTAAACCAGTGTAAAATTGACAAATAATGCTTAGACATGTGTTTTGTCTATTTAGTAACTAATCACTTCAGTGAAAATAAGATGCGCAATGATTCCGATTGATATAAATGCACAAAGTGAATGGCGATTACAAACAGCAGGGCTGCCAGTACCTTGGAAACTTAGAGGGCAACAACTTTCAAACAATTTTAAATCCATTGGCCTTCTAATAAAGTGCTGGTTCTCACCACCTGGTGGATTCCCTTCCGCCGTCTCCCCTGCTGACCGAAATCGATTTGCCCTGAATTTTTCCACGAGGTTTGTGACAGTTCTTGCCCTTCCGCATGCTGCTTCCAGTAATTAGGATGTGTTACTTTGGGTCACAACTCGTTCAGGGTGTGATCTTAATCACGTCTCAACAATTTTAATGTAATAGCATCCCACTGGGCCATACATTAACATATCCAGTGGTTGTTGTCAGAGTCATTAAGGAAACATGGGCATGCGTACGGGTGTGCGGGGTGTACAGTACCCAGGGGCAATCTAATGTCTCAAAATTTTGTACTTTGTGTCTCATGCTTTAAGTTTGTATTTGAAGTAAAGGTTTAGGTGGTAATTTAAAAAGAAATTAGCTGAGTTTTAGTTTTGGTGCATGAAAAAGTCCTTTATGACTTAGTATTCCGTAAACTTTCGCCTTTAAAAAATAGAAAAATATATTCCCAGGATGCACAGCCTAATTAAATTTGCTGCTCACGCTTATTTACACTTATTACGCCATTACGACTAGCCAAACTTAAGGCAAGATTTGTCCTATATGTGCCCATATAGGGCAAGCAGGACTCTTCTGTCTGCTGTCGAACGAACACAACGTACTCATGAAATGTATCAACCAGTCGACAAACAGGTCCCTGTACATACAGTTGCGCCCAGTCTGTGATGCCTGTAGGTCGCTACCAGGAGGAGAGCTCTTCATCAAATGAGGGGCCATTCTGTTTCTCTGAAGAAGTATGATTGGGGTGGAGGAAGTCCCTAATGAACTGATACAAGCTGCAAGGATTGTGTTAACACCTTTCTTCCCACTGCCAAATGTGTAAACCACCCCTTCTTCAGTAATACTGGCCCCAAACTTAAACTTATGTGTCCAAAAGTAAATATTCATATCTGAAAGTGTACGTCAGAGTAATTGCTGCTGTAAGTTGTGAAACATATTTTGACTATAAATAAGTAATGTCCCTATCGAAAGGGCAAAAAACGACATCACATTGCCTTATTTGTTATTTTCACTCAGTACACGACAATATTCACTTCAGCCTAGACCATACCTAGAGCAGCGTTTAAACGAATGGATAAGCTATGAATGTATAGGCCATATTCCTTCATAGCTTGAAAACGAGGTGCCTGAAACTTGATTCCAGGACTTATTTCATTTGAAGACAGGTTGAAACACAGATGTTTGAACACAGCAAAGTACATCAATATCTAATTGAAACAATTTTATATTGTGTTCAACCATAAAATAATTTTAAGTTTTTCACATTTTAATCTTAATTATAATCTTAATCATGCATGTAGAATCTCTATCACATAAGTTGACGCATAAGCTGCACAAATCGAAAAACTTGCGAACTCCGTGAAGACGGCCAAAGGCTGAGGCCGAAAAATGTCGGAGAAATAACACTGGTCAACAAAATTTAACTTTTTTTTTTGTCCCATGAACTTCAGTAGGTGAACTTAGCAGTACTTTTCATGTTAAATTCAGATATGTATATATAATTTTTCTATCAGGGTGGGTTTCAAAGATACAGAGGAATTTAAATGTGCAAAATAGTACTTTACGTGCTCATGAAATAGGCAGAAACTTTCGTATAAAATGTAGAGGCTTATGACTTTCGCTGGTATTTGGCGTCAGGTACGTCCCTCTTCAGTGTCCAGCAATAGTCTGCCAACACACTTGAGTGCCATTTGTCTTGGTACCGCTTTTCCATAATTATAATGTATTGGTGAAATATTTCACCGTGTTCGTCACTGACTTCGTCGAGATATTCTGGCAAAATATCCAAGTGTGTCTCCAGAAAGTGGATTTTCAAAGTCATATTGCATCCCATAGCTTTGTACGAAGTCAACAGGTCCTGCACAACATTGTGATAGTTCGCTGCTTTGTGATTTCCTAAGAAGTCCTTGCAAATCCTCTTAAATGACAACCATGCATTTATTTCAGTCTTATTCAGGTATTCATCGAACTATTTGTCTTGCATCAGTTCCGTGATCTGGGGTCCTATAAATATACCCTCCTTGATTTTTGGGTCATTCACATTTGGGCACTTATTCCTCACATATTCGAATCCACGGACGGTTTTATCCATACCGTTCACAAAGTTTTTCATGGGGCCCAGCTTTATGTGCAAATGAGGCAGATAAATTTTCTCCGGAAGAATAAGAAGAAGACAGACGACATTTTTTTCACGTGACGTCAGCGATGTTCATTTAGGCCACAGTTTATTTACACAGTGATTCTTCTTGTCCCGGCTGTCCCACTCGCACAGGAAACAGCAGTATTTTGTGTACCCGAGGTGCATTCCGAGTAACAGTGCCATAACTTTGAGATCACCACATAACTTCCACTTAAATTTGTCATACCTAACCTTTCCAAACAGTAGCTTCATGCTTTCATAAATTTCCTTCATGTTGGCTGCATGAGCCAAAGGAACGGAGGGGAATCTATTTCCGTTGTGGAGCAGAATCGCCTTCAAGCTCACTTTTGACGAATCAATGAACAAGCGCCACTGATCTGGGTTATATTCATGGCCAAGAACTTCCATAATGGAACAAACATCATTGGAAAACACGACACCATCTTCCAGGGAGAAGAAATTCTTGAATTCGTAATAGCGTCCACGGTAAAAACACACCTTAGTGTCTTGGCGCAGAAGATTCCAGCCCTTTAACCTGGAGCCTAAAAGTTCAACTTGCTTCTTTGACAGGCTCAAATCGCGGACGATATCATTCAGGTCCCATTGAGTCAGCAGGTTCATTGGAAGAACAGGCTGTTGCAAATTTTGGAACACAATCCATATTGTTGTTAGCTTGGCCTACATCTTCATCACTTGATTCACTGGCACTTAACGTCATGTTTGTTGGAAGCATTGGTACAGATGGCTCCGCACTGTGAGGTACTGGCCTCATCTCAGAAGGCAAATTAGGATATTGAACAGTGTGTTTGGACTTTGCTTTTACACCAGTGATAATGGCCAGGCAGAAGCATAAATCTGAAACATGATACGTAGGCTCTCTCCAAACCATAGGAATGGCGAAAGGCATACCGCGTGAACCTTTTATCCATGCCGCGAGAAGCCTGGCACATGTCACACAACAAAAATAGGGAGCCCAACTCTTGTCCTGATCACCCACCTTGCAGCAGAAATAATGCTCATAACATTTCTTAATCAGGGGTGTGAAAGACCGTCTTCGGGATTTAAATGTCACCTCCCCGCAGATGTAGCAGAATGCATCCGATGAATTTACGCACATTCTTGCCATATTGATGGTTGAACAAACACTATGTACTTCTGAGACGATAACACACTGAGCCCTGGCCAGCAACCGGCAGAGGACTGTTAGTCACAAGTGTATGACACGTGACTGTTTGCTTGTTACAACATGCCCAGACAACGTCCTGCAGACCCCCAGTGACTCACATATGTAGGCTTGTGCTTTCACATAGTCTGATGCGACGCGAAAGATGTGGGTGATAGAGAAATTCTGGAAACATATTTGAATTCAGTGTCCAAAAATACGTCAGAAACAGACATTTTTCCTCATGGGACAAAATCTTTGTTGACCAGTGTAATTAACAAATAAAACACTGTGAAATAAGTTAGTGCTCAATATTAAATATGTACGTATGCTTATGATCTATTTCCGCATTAGGCTTCACACACCTAGCTCCATTATTTCAAAACCTACAATAATATTGTTGCTGACGTCTCAATGAATGTGCTTACTTCTGCCATGTAATTAAATTTGTTTGTAGTAAATTAAATATATGGCTGTTAGTTGTTTTCCGTTAGCATATATTCGTATAAGTTTCATGAAAATCGGCCGAGAAGTTCAGAATTTTAAATGGGAAAGTAACTGCATGGTGATTTCAAAAGCATACGATTTCAGGATGGACAGTAAACTGACCATACTGTTCAGAACTCACAGGTAATACAGCCAGTCCTTGAAGAGGCTTCTTTGACTGCACGCATTAAAAATGGAGGCAGCGATCCCCTCTGAAACGTCAGTGGTTTCCGTTCTGCACGGTATCATATTGTAATAAGTTGTGAGTGAAAAGTTGAGTGTGACAAAGAGAGCGTATTGATGCCTTCTTTCAGTACCAATAATTGTCACCCATACTCCAGTCGTTAGTCTTAAGCTTTAATACGATTTATCAACACAATATTTAAGGAGCAAAGAACAGTGTTACTCTAATGGAATGAAAGTTGAAAGATTGTAATAAGTCGTGTGAAGGAAGTGGTGTCGTACTAAATTAGAGTAATAGTTGACAGGCGCTGTGAAGGGAATACTGTAATCTTGTGACACGTTTCTTAGAAGTCTCGTTCTCAAAAGTGACAACTCCATGACCATACAAGGTTTGGTCCTGATGGTCAGGAAGATACAATTAATATCCAATTGGAAACTTTGTGACCATATAAGGAGGCAGGAATAACGTCATTAACAGCCAATCAAATATTAAGGTCAGAAGTCACAAGGTTGAGACTCCACCCCGACCAACGCCCGAGAGAGTCTTATAAATACTATTGTATCAATGTAAAACCAAGACTAACTTCAGTCATCTCAGGGGAAGAGGTCACTGGAGCGAATCCTCATTTTTGACATCACTGTCAAAATATCATCGCTTGCCTGGGCTATCATTTCAACTGTACTTCAACTAGACTCAAATCTAAATACTAATGCAGCAGCAGCTTCCAATAAATCAGCTTCAGCAGTCATCTCGAAACAAAGTCCGAGCAATTTGACCCACGCCTTGACCCACTGGTAACCAACCAGTCCTCGCCCAGTCGCGTTACACAACAATATAACAGAAGATCTGAATTTTCAGACTGAATTATTAATACCAACCAGTTAATGTTTCGGAAAATTATTGCTGCTTAGTGCCAGAAACATGAAAATAACATAAATACAATGTGCGGGGGAAAAGCAGAGACTGTTTGTTAGCAGGTGATATGCTGCAAGGGTTAAGCAAATAACAGAACACAGTGAATGCTCTTGCTCCAGCCGATACTATAGCTATTTATACACAGCTCCAAATGCTGCACAGTTTCCTTCAGTCGCCTTCGCATCGTTTGAAATTATACAAATAAGAAAAGACTTTAAACTGTGGCCGTGGTGAAGGTGAACGCAAACACAAAATGGAGTAAACGTTTTTAACCCGGGAATTCGAGCGCTCAGAGCACGATCCGACCACTTCTGACCCTGGTAGTAACTACAAATGGTCGTAAATTATTCACGTATTGAAGTTATAAACATTACAAACCATTTGTTTGGATTCGTGTTCGTGTATTTTAAACACATTATTTATAACCTGCCACGCTGAAGATCAGCGTTTATTCCCGTTTTACGGCGCCTGATGTACAAACTTCGTACTTCACAAGATTTAATTATACGTCCTGAAATATCGTTACAAGATTGTTCAAAAAGTTTTGAATGCCCATCTGCCCGATGGCTAGAGAAAGCCTGAGGTTAATCTATCTTCATCGAGGGGCTGAGTGGAATAAATGTATGTAAAACGAACAACGAAAACACAAATAAGTAAATATAAAAAAATTGCACTTATCTATACATAGAGAACCATTCTTGCATGTTTCGACTATTATCTATAGTCATCTTCAGTGAGCATCATTATATACTAAAAGGCATATGCAACATTAACAAATACATTTTTGGTCTGTAAATGGTAAAATACACAATACCAGTGTACCAGAAAAGGCAGCACATAAATGTTGGAAATGTTGAAGTTATGTAAAGTTTTGTTAAAATTCTTATAATACAGGATCGTAATGAAAGCCGATCCCAGTGGCCGCGCGGTCTAGGGTGTGGTTTTGCGGCCGCTTGTCTGCTGGCAATGTGGGTTCGAATCCCGGCGGGGGCGTGGATGTCTTGTCTTTTTTTGTGTGTTGTACGTAGTCAGGTAAGGCTCTCGTCCAGGGGAGTCCTACCGATTGCGGTGTGTCTGAGTGTGATTGTGAAGCCTCTACAATGCGGAGACCCTGGCCCATTAGGGGCTGTCGCACCACAAAAAGAAATATTGTTATTAGAGTCTTGTTCATTGAAACATATCGCATTATCTTCGTGTTCAGTCGAGTGAAAAGCTCTATGTCGTCAAACACTGCACATTGTGAACGACCACTGTACTTAAAGTGACTGATGTACTTCTTTAGTCTTTAGGTGGACAGGCGTAGGCACAGACACTATGGTTTGCCTAGGCGTAATGAGACATGCAATATACATCATTTCGAGGTGCTTGCAATAAAACACAATGATAGGAATTAGTTTTAATTCCAACGCATTATTGTAAACTCTTTATATCTATCCCCATAAGTTAGACTGACATATAAAGTGCTTCAAATCAAATAAAACACATTAATTTCCTTTGTCCGTCAATAACCTACCAACAAGTATTCTTAAGTTCGTGGGAGGTGGGGGGAGGTTTTGCGAATTCATATTGTATCCTTCTGCGACTGAATGTTGTATTTTGTTACGTGTGTTCGGAGGGAACGTTCCTGAAGTTGGAGACAGTATGTCCTCTGAAACGTTGCTGCCAGAAAACACATATCACAACCCAGGAGACGATAACGTAATATTTAAAACCTTGCAGTTTCTTATCCTAATATTACAAGATTTAAAACAACTTTGAAGAGAGCGCTTTGTTTTTGTATGCTTAAAATATTATTCAACATAACAATAAACATCTATTAAAACATTTGTTCTTCTGGGATGTTACACAGTTTATGTTGGTAGTTGTTTGTCAACGTTTCGGGACAGCCTAACAGTCCCATATTCAAGGGTCAAGTAGTCCAAGCAGGATGAATGACCCTTGAAACAGGACATATCAACTGTCCCGAAACGTCGACGAACAATTTCCTACAAACGCTGCTTAACGTTCCAGAAGAGTGAAGATCTCAACAACACCGCGGCAGAAGCCTGTAATCTTGCACATCCATTAAAATTGTGTCTATGGTAGCAGGCAATCCCTGCTCCTTTCTAAGAACGAACGCTTCTGCAGAGAAATAATGTTTCGTAACATGCATAAATGTTCCTATTCTAAACAAAGTTATTTTGTCAGTGAATGAACGAATACGTTTAAAATTTTATAGTCTGTATCATGTAAATAAATCCACAAGAATAGAAACAGCAATGTACGGATGAACTTCCTTCTTTTTCCTGCTAATTGCAAAAATTAGTGCAGTCTAATATTGTTTCTTGGCTCTTTCTCACTCAGTGTAATAAACACACTTAAACTGTTTGGATTTTGATTTAACACGTAGACTAGAGTTGAACAGTGACGTGTGATTCAAGTAAGGGTGTGAGAAAAGTCCCTTCAGCTAAACAATTCCATTGCAGCTCTTATACAATTTGCATGACCCTTGAAATTAGTCCGTTTAGAAAATATGCGCCAATACCTTTGCAAAATCCTTGGAGCTAATGTTAATGACACTGTATGAACGTCACCGCCTCCAAGCGCGTTAAACCTTTAAGGCACAAAATTTATGGATATAACATACACAAAGTCACTTTCTACTTACACAGACACATTCAGTCTCCATTGCAAAGACCGGTCGGTTGATGTTTAGGAAAATAATCACCGTTTATTCTGAGAAACGCGAAATAAATAAGCATACTGTGAATCAAACACAGGAATTTTTAATGTTAAGGCAGAAGGTGGTAAATAAATCTTATTATTATTATTATTATTATTATAAGATAAAATTAACAAAAATGAGTGAAGGGAATGTAAAAGTTATGTAAGCTTAAGAAATTCACAGACCTGCAAGGAAGAGATCACTCACAAAATGTGCGGTTATCAGAATTGAGTTTATAGAAATTGTGTGTGTGTTCGTGTGTGTGCACTGCTTTAATCTGACCCTCAACAGGCTTTTGTGAACATAAAATGAATTTTCAAGTACCACACAAGGCAGATAAATTCTTGACTACCTGAGTTACTCTTAGATTCTTATGGGACACTTGCTCCAAGGAATGTTATTAATATACGGTTTGTTTATTCCGTTTCCACATGTACTGTTGCTACTTCATTTACAAACGGTGTGTAAATTTGTTAAACCCCGAATGGTTTCCGCCGAAAACGAACGGTTTACTGCCTACTGTAGCCGCTGAGGGACTGTGGTGCAGCTACACAGAGTAACATCTGCGGCGCTCACTGCATCTAGAAGTGGCATAATGTTGCTATATTTTGCTGGTAGAAAACCAGCGACTCGCTGGCTAAGGAGGAATTAAAACGACCCGTGGCTTAATTTAAAACTACATTCTCTAAATATTTTAAAGTAATACACAAAATTTTAAGCTCGTGGTTCCTTACATCTTAATTCAATGTGAAAAAAATCCAACAGATGCAACAGTATGCAGACATTTATTCACTGCAAAACTACTCTACATGTTTCAGGTGTCACAGCACCCATCATCAGGAGTATTAAATACTGCAAACGCAGCCTCCGGTACAGGTCATACTACTTGTACCGGAGGCTGCGGTTACAGTATTTAATACTCCTGATGATGGGTGCTGTGACACCTGAAACATGTTGAGTAGTTTTGCAGTGAATAAATGTGTGCATACTGTTGCATCTTTTGGATTTTTATTCACATTTAATACACAAAATGTTCAAATTAAAAAAAAAAAACTTAAAACAAAATAACTTTCATGTAGCCAAGACAATGAATATTCTATTACTGAAATAATACCTGACTGGCCGGGCACGCTTATTTTAACACCCGCGTCAATAATTATTTGCACAAAACTTTAAAAAGACGAAGTTGTCCCTGTGTATGTGTTAGAGTCATATAGGTGGAAGGGAAGTTTAGATCCAATCATTCTAAACTTTGGCACTAGATGGAGGTGAGTGGTCAGCCCTACGCTCCCGGCTGCTATACTCCTGGAGAATAACCGCAGAGACCTTTGCATGGGAGGGTCGATGGGGCCTAAAGCCGATCTGGATGTTTAGGAGCATAGAAAAACGCTTGGCTACAACGGAATTCGAACACCGTATCCTCCAGCCCGTAGCCCTACTACCTACTACTTTATGTATGATCATGATATTTTCTGGCATTATAACTCTGTTTCTTTTGTTTCCTTGAAATGGAATAGTATTATTCTGGCTGTCGAGAGACCATCAGTTTTGAATGGTCGTGTTGTAGGTTTGAAAGTATATTTCAAATTTCTGGCTAGCATTTTGCACACTTCGGTAGCGCGGGTACACAGTGGCGAGTATTACCGTGAACACTCTATTTGAAGAGTTTCTGTGGTTACAGATAAGAATACTTATTCCTTGTCACATTTTAAAATACCGACGCCATGGGGTGACTTGATGAGTTTCTCGTGTTCAGTTTGTTGTTACATTGTTATACGTACTTTTCAACAGCTATAGTGACGAATAAAACCAAACTGAATTGTCTGGCACTCATTGACCACTTTTAGATAAAATGTTGAAACTAATGTAATTGAAGCAGAGAAAAATTGCTTTTGAAAATCTTACACTTAGAGTAGGTGGAGTGAAGAGTAAAGGTATAGTAAAGTTGTCCCTGTGCATGCCATGAAGCTGTATGAGTGAGCTGGGTGACGTCTCAACTTATTCTTGGTACTAAGTAGAATCAGCGATCAGCTTTTTTATGTCCTGCTAACTTTACCCCTTGGAAAAAAGTCTGGGTGGGCCGTGGGGCCACTCTGGACAGTATGCAGAAGAGAAAAATCTCTTGGCCCGCAAAGGAATCCAACCACGATTCCTCGACGTCCAGTCCGTGGACCATAAATTGTACTGACTGCGTATCCCGGCTCACGGAGTGAAGAGTGCTTCTTTTTGAAGTATTAAAAGGCGCTTTTATCAAATGCAACATTAAAATAAACTGTTTCACAACTCACTGGCCAACTCATCGGCTCGCAGGAGCAGTTAACAACGGAAAATAACTTGGATTCAAAATTATCTTATTCTATTAGAAAGTTTATTCAGAATTTAAAACTTGCATTCGGACACTTGACTGCATGCTAGTTACGAGGTTTCTAAATTTCAGCGAAAAAGGTCAACTCTTTTACAGCGGCAGTTGCAGATGCTACAGCATTTCCTGACATAACAAGCCAGTTCTAAATTTAGCTTAAGAATCCCCGCTAAAAGAAGAATCGAGGAGCTCTCCAACGACTTAAAAATCAGTGTCCTAATTCAAAGATGTTCAGCAGGATTGAATGAAAGAACTGGCGTAAGCGACATAGGAAAACATATCGAATGGACATGGAGTTCATAAGAGCTCAACAATTTCCTCAGTGCCAATGAAAGGCACCACTCTAGACGCAGATTTATTGCAAGAAGTGGGGCAGTAGCCGTAAGGATTGGATATCTCCGTACCCATATTGGCTGGATTAGTGACGGATGGAGCGCCAAGAAAGACGATTGGTGTGTCTTGGCTTGTCACAAACGACGTGAATAATGCAACAGATCGAGTTTGGACAATCCGCTATTAATTAACTCGCCAAGAAAATATGTATGAAGCCTCTAAAAATGACGAATGTGGTTTCAAAAGACATTAATTTCCTTAGATAAAGGAAAGACATTCACCAATTTAATCACTTCAATTCCGAAATTCATCAAGAAGGTTTCAAGATATAAGATGTCTCGTGAAATAGTGCAAGCCTGCCGCGAGTTCACCACGTAACGGGCACGCGTGACATATCTGTGTCGTCACAGGGATACAAGAGGACGTCATGTGTCATATTGCCCTAATAACAGTTTAAAGACGGCAGGCCTCCTGGAAAAGTGCTCAAATTTCGAAGTAGCCAGTGTTATTCGATGTTTCTGTGGAGGGTGAAGGGGTCGTAATGGTGGAGATTTATCGGCATTTGGTCGAAGGTTACGAAACACGTTTACTCTACTGGAAATAGCTGTGGATAGGGTCAAGGCTTTCGATAAAGGCAAGACAGGTGTTAACAGGCAGCGACCCGGACTCCAAAGCACAACCACCAAGGATGGAAGCACAGATCATCTGGATGGTAGAGTGTCTCCTGAAAATGCACTCATCACAGCGGGAAGGAAGGCACATTTTGCTGAAAGCGCGAGACAGCGAGACATGTCGCTGGGAAGTGTGCACAGCACTGTCCACAGCCATCCGGAATAGAGATGTGTGTGTGTGTGTGTGTGTGTAGGCTGGGTTTCAAAGAACTTCACGGAAAATTATGAAAGTCGTTCAATTGGTCTCTCTCTCTCTCTCTCTCATTCACTTACACGTAAGCCCGATCAAAGACATCAGTGTCTGCTGTAGGCTACATAGTTACAGAAAACAAAACACGAGCTAAACACGCGATACCTGAATGCAAAAACGCCCATAACGTGAGAATAACCATTATCTCCTTTAGAAACAAAATTGAAACAATGCTACCAGTAAGGTAGGTCATGGCAGCTGTCTTTTGGAACCATTAAGGTGTGCTGCTTGTGAATTTCCTTGACGGTGGTAACACTGTAACTGCTCTGCTTCATTCTCCTATGTTTTGACATGTTAACGGCAGGCCATTAGTCGCAAAAAGCCTGAATTGTCGCACCAAGGCCAACCGGGCCTCTGAAGTTTTAGGGCGCTTGGAGCTTGTGTCGTAAAATCCACACTAGAGTCCCGACCTCGTCCCCAGTAATTTCCATCTTTTTTTGACTCCTTAAATAGCACCCAGGTGACAGACTTGCGAAAGCTTTTTGAAGTACGATAACATCTCCTGGTTAAAGACTCTTGACACAGATTTATTCTATGTTGTGACAAAAGGCTTGGGGCCAGAGTCGGACGAATGCTTGAAAGTCAGCGACTTTAGAACAAAGAGGTGAGAACTTTCTTCCGGAGTCGAGTGCGCCCTGTTAGCCATTGCGACGCGGCAGAAAAAAAATTGGATAAGTTCCCCTGAAGCCACAGAATGGAAAAAAAATCTGTAAAGGGGTTTTGAAAGCGACAGAAATATATCCTCTTAACCGGGATAAATTCAAACATCATGACATTTCTGCATCTGTATCAACAGTAACTACATCACAAATGACACATGCACTGAAGGTTGGGCTTTTTGGCAAGTGGATGATCATACAGACTCTTTAATATATCTTCCTAGGCTTTTTTTTCTATATTTATGTGAAGTTTCGTAATAACTGTTCAAATTGTGCCTTTTGGCACAAGTATGCTTACTCCTTTATCTCAAACAACACGAAAGATTTTATCTCACAATACACTAAAACATACATTTCCCTCAGTTCATTTCTTAACATGCTGCAGTAGTTGACACATGTTACTGTAACACCTTTCTCCATATAATGTTCAAGGATAGGCCCTTGGGAGTCCCCGAACACCGTCAACAAAAACTTTCCAGCAGAGGGCTGAGACTTGAATTTTTTGGAAGAAGGAGATGACGTGTTCTTCCATTGCATGCTCTGCCGTTTGGTTTCTGGTTCATAATGATGAACCCAGGTTTCATCTCCAGTGATGATGCGATTCAAGAAGTTATCGCCTTCACGATTGTACCGCTCCAAAAGACTGGAGCAGATGTGCTGGCGGTTGCGCTTATGCTCTTCTGTCAGATGTCTGGGCACCCACCTTGCGGCAACTTTGTGGAACCCAAGAATGTCATGCACTAAAGAATAGGCTGTACCTTGACTGATGCCCAGTTGTAACGCGACTTCTTCTATTGTCACTCTTATGTCAGTGAGAACAATGGCTCTGGCTTCTTCCAGCTTCTCATCAGTTGTTGATGTTGACGGCCATCCCGAGCGTTCGACATCCATTACACTTCTTCGACCATTTTTAAACATTTCTATCCAGTCTTATACGCTTCGGCGTGGCAATGCGTTATCCCCATACTGAGTGCATAAACGTGCGTGAATTTTGGCACCTTTAACACCTTCTGCCCACAGAAATCTTATGACACTTCTCTACTCTTCTTTGGTGCAAACTGAAAGACGCGCTGACATGTTTACCGCTCAATAGCTACTCTCACTGAGGATGGGGTCCAGCCATAGTCAAGATCAGACAATCAGGATGTGATGTACAATTCTGCCAACTCTCAGCAGTCTAACACTTACCAATACGCTACAGACAAAAAAGTGCCGAAACGTTTTGAAGTATAGCGCGTTCAGAACCTGATGGCACACGGTGACGCACGGGAGGGGAAGTGAAGGGGCAAGCTGCGAATGGAGTGGGTAGCCATTAGTCTTGCACTGTACTTCGGAACACGGTCTATACAATTGTTGTCCGCTGATCTGCACTCCTCGGCTGCCAGCAGTCGACTGAACTGACAACCCCGCCGATTTAAATGGACTCGTCCGTTTTGCTGAAAGACCAAATCTGGTTTCTGCGCGTGTGCCATCACGTTTCGAACGTGCTATACCTATGTATTAAACGAAAGTTCATGAAGGAAGAATAGAAACCAAGGCCTTCAGAATATCTAATGTAGTCCATTCTGTACTCCGAAACGAGCGACTATGTGTTAGGATGAAATTAACACTTCACAAAACAATCGTTAAATCTATAATGTCGTACGCCTGCCCTTTCTAGATATTTACGATAGATACTTGTATTCCAAAATTGCAGCACTTGCAAAACCATGTTTTCCGCACGAGTGGCGAAATTTCAAGAAGCATACCGATCCGAAATTTGAATTTATATAGCATTCTCGCATTTCCTTATAAAATATGTTATTTCACAAGGTTTTCAATTACAGAATTGACATATTGTCAGTGACGTTTTTATAAAAGAATAAAAGAATAAATAAATTCAACTGTAACTTCGGTGGAATGATACTGAAAGGGTACAGCCGAAGTACTTAGATTAAATCCTGCCCCATTACCACTTAGTCCACCTCAGACACCCAAAACTCCCAGCTTACGATCTAACCCGAATCTTCGGGGTGAGAAGTCGGCGACTACCCGTCTGAGCTAAGACACGACTTATGGTTTTATCACATAATATAGCAAGCAACAGACAGAAGTCATACAATTATGCGAATGATTAATTTGCAACTCTAAAAAAATCAAGAGCAACGTAAATTACGGAGATAATATGTTATCTGACAATTCGCATAACTTTTCTTTCAGACTCTTTCGAATGACGGCACGCAACACAGCGTTTTAGTTGTTAAATTTCAGAGCTCCTCCAACCTCCCACTTATTCTTCTTCATTGTATGGAAGCCAAGTTTTGAAATGGAAACAAGTGAGAAAATACTTAAGTAGTAATTAAAAATCTTACAACAAGAATTAAAAATATACAACACTTAATTTCATAAATCATATTATCCAAAATCGTTGTATCCTTCTGCTCACTGCCCCCTTCATTTACTTCCAAACGAAATAATAAACAGAAGGAAAGCGACAAGAATTTATTTTAACTGAAATGAGACACACAATACTAATTCAACCACAACGCTTTGCGGGCCGGCATTGTCTTACACGACGGTCCGGAAACGAAAATTTAAAGTCTGGATGGTGAAGTAATTTCCCACGATGCATCGACTAGAATAAGACAAGACAAAGTTCGTTCGTATCAGCAATGGGCTTGACTAGTTAGAAGATGGCTGGGAAGGACGGGAGGAAAACGAAAGTTTTATGTGCGCTGAGCGTTTAAGCCGTTCCACAATAAAAGTTTCCACACACCTCTTAATTATAATAGATTATTGCACATCACATATAAGGATTGTGATAAAAATGGTCTCTTTCGGCTCGCAGACACCTATCACTTCTAGTCGACGTGTTATTGATTGCATGCAGAAATCCTGCCGGTGAAATTGAAGATATTATAGCCAGAATGCTTTCCTTTTTACAGATTTTCTCTAGCGGGCGGCTTATTATTGTACATTTTATTATTTAACGTGCCCCACAAGTGAAAATCGAAAGCGTACCTTCAGTTGTCGTGAAAGACGAGGCCACAGAGTTGTGATCGTCACTCTGCTACGTGAAGACTCTTTAAACAATGCATGGAATTACTTTTATACTATTTATTCCGTGCAACATAGTATACCAGTTTTATTAAACAACCAACTACTTGCACATACAGCACATATATACATATGATATGCCCTCCTACATGTTTTGGCAGTCGACTGCCCTCATCGGTAACACCTAAAACCTGCATCATTTAAAACCTAATGAAGCCACTTTTTATGTTACTTATGCCTTGCATTTTCTTGTATTCAGCATATTAACCAACAAATGCACTTAATAAAATACAAATCATAAAACACCATAAGTGTCAACTCCTACATGTTTCGGCACCAGAGTTCCATCCCGAGGGATTCTAGGAATACAAAGATACACAATTCCAACACTCCACTGCAGGTACTAATCACCCTCAATGTTATCTCTAAGGTATTAAAATGTTAAAATTATAGAATACGTGAAGATGATAATTATAAGCCCACATTGCTGTGAGACAAACACGGTAAGATAGTGGTCCTCTTCCCATACAAGCTGACAGCCGTTTATATTATTCTTTGGAATATGTATACAGCTGTGTGTATACAGATGTCTGTGTACGTGTTCCAGATAGTACTTGTAATATAGACGGCTTCAAGTTTGTACGGGAAGAGGCTCACTATCATATGGTGTTGATGTAATAGCAATGTGGGCTTATAACTGTCAGCTTCATGTACTCTAGAATTTTAACATTTTAATACCTTAGAGATTACAGTGTACAGGCATACTAGACAAGATAGATGAATAGAGAAGGAACTGGCTTTTGCACTTGAAAAGAATGCCACAAAACCGAATCCCTTTGAATTCATACCACTACAGACCACAAGGAAGGAGAACAATTGGAAGACCGAAGAAGCGCTGGCGCGAGCAGCTGTAACTCTGGAGATGGAACGGATCAAAGGGTCCAATCCTTGATGTTTATGATGATGATGATGATGATGATGATGAGATGACAGTGAGGGCGATTAATACGGGAAGTGGAGTTTTGGACTTGTTAGTCTTTGTGTTCGTAGACTCCCCCAGGATGACAGTCCGGTGCCGAAATATGTAGGAGTTGACACTTGTAATGAATTGTGTTTTACGATTTGTATTTTATTGTATTTTATTAAGTACATCTGTCGGTCAATATATTTGACTAACGACACCATTGTACATGTAAGTATATAATTTAAGATGATATAATATTTTTACCGCTTATTTGTAAATAAAACGTATTAGAATGATGTGTTTGATTTAAAATTCTTTATACGGTTTTCAGACCACATAAATATATAGGCCTACTATGTAAATACTGCTATAGGTTAATCTTCATTTACGATGTATTTATGTGGAATAGCTCTTTGTACCCTAGCAGGTACTCTACTCTTCTTGACATTACAGAATGTGTCACAGCGTCATGTATGTATGTATGTATGTATGTATGTATGTATGTATGTATGTATGTATGTATGTATGTATGTATGTATGTATGTATGTATGTATGTATGTATGTGGACTTCGACTTGTATTACTTTGCTATAGTATACTGTTGACATACGAACATTCTATGTCTGTAGCAATCCGTAGATATTATTACCTTGTGTGTTTGGTTCATTCTGCACTGTGCGGGGTTAGTCTTGTAACTGACCGAAATGTGTATGAGGGTATGAGGGTATATCATGTGTAGAAATATGCTTTTTCATCTGTAAGTATTTAGTATTTAAAAAAGCAAATACATAGAATTGTTTGATATGTGGTCCGTTGAAAAGTCTTGCTAAGAAAAACAGGCATAGACTCTTGCAATCGGACATGTATCGCACCACTCACCAATCCCACAATCACGTTGACGTTTCGCGGCTTTCGTGTAACCACTGCGACAGTAACAGGTTTCATTATTTTCCCAGAGTGTCCCCCATGACGGTACCAATCACAAAATTTTGTCCTGCTTCACGAACTGGAACGTAGGGTTTGCCAACTACAGCTGTTTAACCACCGTGGGTGCAAACGCAGCAGTTTTGTTGCATTTTCTGCTAATTATGCGATTGTGTCTTTACTGTGTAAGATGATCAAGATCTTTTTCGAGATACCTCCAATATAGAACAAATTTCATCTAGTTTTTCCCTGTTATCACCTGTTTTCTGCGTGTTCTCGTACTGCCTAGAATGGAACTTGTTGTTTAAAACCTCATCACGTATTTATAAATTGTTCTTCATTTTGCACGGAATGTGGGCATCAAAAAATTTTCATTTAAATTTACGACGACCTTTCTTATTAGGAGGGGTACGCGGTAAAAGCCGGAACGTCGCGGGTTCGAATCCCGATGGGGTCATTAAGATTATTCATTGACTTAATTCTTCATATTTTTTCCGCACTTCCTGGAGAGTAAAGGTCGCCGATGCATGGGGCTCACAATCTTACCACCTTCACGTGCTGACTGTCTAGAAATTGTGGGATCCTCATCCTTCTGAAGCCCCAAGGGCCTGTCCAGACCTGTA
>Ga0123355_10004542_pt1 | contig 20186 bp, 19 predicted proteins | sample TergutEmb28metaG_3_FD_89872 | JGI IMG/M metagenome (GOLD analysis project Ga0123355, IMG submission 89872) | Embiratermes neotenicus P1 segment gut microbial communities from Petit-Saut dam, French Guiana - Emb289 P1 | ecosystem: Host-associated > Arthropoda: Insects > Digestive system > Gut ...
AAATTAAAAAAAAAAAAAAATTGTTTCCCTCTACCCCCCCCCCCCCCCCCCCCGCAAAAAAAGGGTTGGGAGTTAACTGCAGTCTTTGCTAATCTGAAGGGGCACTGTTACATAAGGTGTGCAGAACAGTACAGTTAATTATATTTAATTACGCTCATTAAATTGATATTTGTATCAAAATTCCATCATCATTCTGCTTCATGATTCTTTTATGTTTTCACAGGCCTAGAGACTAAGGACAGACCTACTCATATTACACATTTCAGGTCAACACACTAATTCTACTGAGTGTGACAGCAAAACTAATATCCAAAGGGTGTTCAGAGCACCAAAAGTCTGAGAATCAGCAATCTAGAGAATGGACACAAATACATAATAAAGAATTTCTTTCAAATTCAGTCTTGTTCAATAACCAGCCCTGTCCATATAGAAACAGGAACTCATTTCAGACAGGGCAAATTTTGATGTACTCAGCACAGTGTTGCAGCAGATCCCTGTCTTTCAGCGTGTGGCGTGTCATCGTGCGACTAATTCCACATGTTTCAAACTTCCATAGTGTCTGTAACTTCAAGGTCAAGCAGTCCTGATCGTTTTTGTAATGGAGATTATCCCGTAAGGTCATGACACTTCAATATTTCTCAATGTGTTGCCATCAAACAAAACTACCATTTATTGCTTGTATCACTAATGCTAGATGTTTTGGTCTTGTTCACCGATCACCATCATGTATACGTACATACATATCTAAAACATGAGTATGTATGCAAGTGAATATTATTAATTTGTGAACTCACAAATTTTACAATTTTATTTTTAATCTTGACGTTTGCAAATTGAGGAGTTACATTAGAATTTAGACACTGTTTGTTGAAGTACATATTCACATCACAAACACTTACCAATTAAAACAACAAACACTGCAAACAAGATCGTAGACTCTGTATGCTCGCAAATTAACAATATTCAACTTGCGGGCACACACTTATGTTTTAGATATGTACATGTATGCCTGGTGATGGTCCACAAGAAGGAACAAAACATGCAGCATTATTGATACATGCAATAAAGAATGGATATATTCGAAGGCAATGCGTTTAGTAGTATTGAAAAATCCTGACCTTTTAAATGAAAGCTTTACATTTGCTATAAGGACCTCAAATCTCACAGGATACCTAAAACTCCAGAAACAGTCTCCAAACAGTACGCATCTACCAAAGAAGTCATGCATCTTGTTTGCTTTTGAATGTTAAAACACAACAGTGACAGCATTACACAGAGTGGCTGAGAGCTACCCAGAAAAACTTGATCATCCAGACCGATATTATTTGGATAAAATCAGCTGCACAAATTTGTAGTAGCCAATAGGCATCACATTTTCTCTTAAGCATGGCTCCAACAAACAATTTAGCAGCTACTGTAAAGTGAGCTTATGTGCCAGCCACCTACTTTTCTTTTAAACAGTTTAAATTTTGTGAATTTTGTGGCAGTTCATACTAAAGATTTTGAAACCCCAACTTCCTACGCAAAACACCTGAAGGTTTTTCAAGAAGAACGTTAAACCCTAACACCTGTTTCACCCAGTACCTCTTCAGTGAGCACCTCACATTTCTTATCTGGACCTTGTGTGTGCAATAATGACCCTATCTGTCTTAAACCACTAATATTTGTATGAATACTTTAGTATTATGGAACTGTATCATCACAAAATTTACATCAGAACCTTCTCCTAATTCTACACGAGCAAGTATTATACAAGAATGCTTATTCCAGTGCATATCTCATACAAGTCATAGTGACACAACAGCACAAAAGTAGTGGCTCAAAGTTCAGACAGTTTGTACATAACAAAAGCTCAGCCAAAAGGACTTACAAAAATAAAACTGACAAGAACCTGCAATATACATAACCTCTTGGCTTGCTGCAACTTTCCATCAGACAACATCTGTGCAACCCAAGTTGCCGCAGATAGCGTCTGTCCCTTCTAAGTGTCCCAACACTTTTTGGGTAGCTCTCCAACTACTGAACTGTATCATCAAGTGCAGTATTTCATTACACCACTGTTGTAGCTTGTTGGGGCCTTATCAGCAGGGTGAAGTTACTAGGATAACTACACACTTGCAGATTTTTCAGATATTGAACGAAGACACTTGCACTTTTTGACCCCCAGTACATTCAGTCTTCTATTTACAGAGTTAATGACAATGATAATTGAGAAATGTGGGAGAAGAGGGGAGCCATTCTCACGTAAATACTGCAGAAAACTATAAAAGAAAATCCGTATGGCCTCTAGGTATCTAGTTGACATCCAAACTAACAGATGGACAAGAAGAAAGTGAGAAGAATGTCCTTGAAAACTATGATTCATGAACGAATTAACAACTCGTTCACGATATGACAATAAACAACTGAGGCTGGACCAGCATACTTCATCTACCACTGTACATAACAAAATTAATGTGGTTATACCATAAAAGGCACAGTACACAGGAAATACTTTGTTACCAACTTTCTTTAGAGAATAAACGGCACTGCTACTACAGTCGCACTTGTTATCAACACGCCAATGATACAGACTAAAAGCAGGTGGAACCTCGTATATTACTTTAACCTGTTCGTTGAAATTCAAAACTTACCTGTACCACAACCAAGTTTGACCATCAGCGGTGAATCGGGTATCAGTGGTTTATCATCTTGAAATACGCTTTTCGGTTTCGCCATTTTTGGAGTTTTAAATTTATCCATCATAAATAACGTTATTATCCCTTATACTTTATGTTATTACCACTCTAAACACACAACGCCCAAGAAGATTTGAACGACAACCGCCAATTCAAATATGGAGAACCAACTCTCACAGACGCAGAGTGTCAACGATAATTGTCTCTGTCTACAGATTATCTGTGTCAACGTTGTGTCAGTACTGCGTGGACGGGTCTGAATGAACAGAGCAGCTAGCGGACAGATGGCACCCGGATCACGGCCCTGCGGATCAGTTATTCATACTAATGCAATCCTTATGGGTCTCTACCGGTCTCCGTTCGTCGGATGGTCTTCGGATTTCTTCAGCCCACGGATCCCATGTGTCTAATTCAACAGTTACGAGTTAATCACCGAACACATATTTGTCACTTTCAAAAGCTCCGGTTTTAGTTAACAATATTGATAGGTAATAGACTCACACATTTGGTAACATTTCATATCACTGTCGTATTCATTCACAGCACAGTCCTAAGTCATGCATTACGTACGTGATGCAGTCATTCCCTGATTAACATCAAAATCCGCCTCCTCTACCATGTTGTGTACACATGAAGTCAGGAATTCGGATGTTGCACTATAAAATCAGTATATGCATGCCGTTTCTTCATGAGCCATAAGTCATAGTTTCGTTTGTGCGCCTAAATCGACGTATTTAACGTTTTCGTATTCTGGTTTTCGGAATATGCATGTAATGCTAAGATTTTAATTCGTGTACTTTCACACAGTAATTCGCCTACTTCAGTAGAGTACTAGATGACAGCGAGAAGTTGGCCTGCTCTCCAGATGTTATTCAGGTGACCGAATGGAGGAGGAAATGGACGGGGCATGCGACATCCGTGGGGAAGAAGATAATTGAACATGGTTTTGGCGAAAAAAACCTGTAAACAAAGACCACTTGTGTTACTTAGGCGTAGATGAGAGAGTAATATAGAAATTGTACTTAAACAAATAGAACGGAGAGGGGTGAACTGGGGTCAGTGTGACTCAGGACAGGGACAAGAGGTGGGCTCTTGTGAACACCGTCATGAATTTTCGATTCCATAAGATGCAGGGATATTGACTATGTGAGAAATATTAGTTTGTCAAAAAGGACACTGCTATATGCAGTTAGTTAGGCCAGAGTCACAAAATCAAGGCCAGATCAGTTCGTTTGAAGTGAGACAGTCCCAGCAACAGTCATACAAAATGATATCGAACATCGCTACTCCTGCTCCGTGTTTGGGCGGTCTCGGGTACATATCGACCCGCAGACCAGCTACTATGATTGCAAACTTGATGCTTTTGCCCGGATAAATGCCAGTACAGCCGTCACCGTTACTTTCCTTACACTTTCCACATAACAATTTGCCCATCAGTGACAGCGTACGTAAATAAAACACAAACACAATCGAGAATATTTTTCATTTCTAGGTTAAGAGGGTGCTTCATAACAGCAGACGTACCGCCACATGCATATTTGTAATAGAAAGCGACACAGTTCTTATTCCGGCACTATTCCCTTCCGTAAATTTCACTATTCTTAGACCACGCCGGCACATATATTGATTTATATCAAGGACCCAGGGGCACTTAGCAGTACAAAGCGACTTCGGTAAATCTGGACATTCGGTTGTAGCCACAGTAATTTGCTGGCTACTTCGAGGAGTGCAGGGTGCAAATATGCGGACATTTGCCAGGTAAGGTACTAATTTTTAGACAACTTTTTAAGGTGTAAGAAAATAGCCACATCCATATAAAGCTTTTGTGGGATTCCCATAAAATTCGGTGCAGGTCCTCGGTACAAAAAGCAGGTCGGAGTGTCGTGAAAATCGGCCCACGGACACTATTTAATTTTTTAGGCGCGTATAAGAACGTCTACCCATCCTCGCCGGTGTTCAACAACGCCCCAACGGGCTACCATTGAGCCAAAACATACGACACCTCAAAATGAATACGTACAAAGCAGACTCCGTACAAAGTAGCCTAGGCTGGCCTAACCTTAATTTGTCTGAGATAGAACGTTTCATTGTAACACGCAGCTGCATTCAGCCGCCCAATGAAACAATTTTAAACTCTATAACTTATTATTCATGAAACTGTGTGTCACTGCTGTTTTAAATTTGAGATCTCAAGCCAGTACTTGCAGCTGTAAATATTCACTCTGTATGTTCACATTCAGCCTGATCATGGCCGCTCAGGTAGCCGCACCACGCTGTTGCTTTTACTTTTGATTTGTAAGAATAAACTTGTGTTTGCACGAAACATATTTACACAATTCTTGTGTTATTGTAAGCACAACGGCGAAGAATCGCCTTAAGATGATATTTTAGTGTCTTGTGACGTCAATTGAGATTGGCCCACTAAAGACTAAAAACAGCGACGTGCATTAATTTCGTGCCTCACATACAACAGTGTGCGTCAATTACAAAGACCAAACGGCGGATTCTGCATAAGGAAATGGAAACTGTTTATTGTAAGAAGACACAAAACACGAAAACAGCATGTGAGCAGAATACGGACTTCTTTGTGCTGCTCCTGGCGGTGGCAACTTGGCTTTAGAAGTAAGGATACTGTTTATGAAGCCACAATTGACAAGAAGGGAAGTCCTGCTGATCCTGCTAGGCAAATGTCCTGCCGTTCCTGTTCCAGGCCCTTCACAATCGCATTTCCCATGCATGCTCCATTCAGTCAAAACACACACACACACACACACATATATATATATATATATATAATATTAAAGGCTATGCATGTCGCGCACACGCACGCACGCGTACGTACGCACACACAATTTTATTTCGTATCATTTTTACGATAAACGGCGACCAGTTTCCTGCACTCCGTTAGCCGGAATGTCTCCGTAATGCAGAAGCTGTTTTCTGTGAGGTATGAATCACATTCTTTATATTTTAATTCAAGGACGAACTTGTCAGTTCGAAGGGTTGACACAAATACTGATTGCACAGACTGTGGTGTCTACTGTTCATGGCTGCTGTGTGGGCTGAACAAGACTGGATACTGCACACCCCTGGCGGGGGGCCGCTGGAATCACGGTGCCCTTGCTTGACGACCGAACTCTGCCCCAGGATATTCGGAGATTCGGAGCTCGACGTCAGGCACTTTGGCCACATCCCGATTTGCATGGACAGTCGTCAGGTTAGATGCTGTGGAGCCTCGTTCAGCATGGAGGTATCGGGAGTTCCGGGTGTCGTGACAGGATCCAGGCACGAACATGGCGCTCCAGGACAGCACGAAGGGGGCGCCAACAACACTGGCAGGGTTGAAACAAAACCAAAACAATTATCACAAACAGGACCAGCAACCTCCACTGGGGAGATATTTGTTGCCGGGAATCAACAGAAAGGTACATATGACCCTGAAGGTAACAGCGATAGCTCCAACACCACTGCAGAGAAGAAAAACGACTTCAACGTTTCGGCCGAAATAATCGCCAGTGACACCAGCTCACAACAAACAGCAGAGTTGCAGAAAGGTTCAAACACACATCACTCAGATTCAATACTTGTCTTCCCGTGGAACACGGCAGCAAAATTTGATTCGACAGAACCGGAGGTTACATTTCTAGTTTATAATTCCAACCATAATGGAAACGACACAAACGACTGGGATTCGGCCATGAATGGTTACAGTTCGCCGATAAACGATACTGCTGAGATGCATTTATTTGAGTCGGAAAATGAGAAAAATGATTATCTGACAGAAAAAACAACAGTTTTTGATACGGAAGCTTATAAGGGAGAGACGGAATACCTAGTGGCTTCAGGTAGCGAAAATAGAGGGATTGCAGAAGACATCGACATGCACCAAGATAGTGAGGGTGACAGGAATTATAATGTTGAGGAGAACGAGGAAGAGAAAGGAGGCGACACTGATGATGAGCAATACAATGTGGATGAAAGTGAAAGCGTTGCACCTGGGCAGACACTGATTAACGGTATCCAAAACAAGGGACCAAATATCCCAAAACGATCCTTCGTGTCGGAAAACCTCAAGATGCGAATATCCCAACTGGCCACCGGAGAACAAAGACGCAAGCCAGACGCTGGCGGAAAGCGAGGATTGCAGGATCGACACCGCACGGGCCCGCGATCCGGTCGGCCGTCACATCCCACGACAGAGGTTGAAAAGCAGACCACATTCCGTAAAGAGTCAGTCACAAATAGACCGCGCGAACCTGCCCTTACGCCCGCAAAAACAATAATTCGCAATCCAAGTACACAATCTCAGCGTTACGAAAACCTGCCAGTTATGTCTGTGAGCAGAAAGACTGCCAGATTACAGCTGCTCCAGCCGTTCCGTTCAAAAGCCAAGCATTCAACGAGCACTGGTCAGGACAGGACAACCACAGCGCATGCCTCAAATTCCCAAAACAAGCTTTCTGGTCAGGCGGATATAAATTACACTCTCGGTAGCGGTGTAGTAGAAACAGACACTTCACAACCACAACGTAGTGGACTGAGGCAAGTATCTGCTGAATACCAAATGCAAGAAGATGGGCCTGAGATGGCACTGTCACGGAACATGCAAATACACTTGAAAAGACATTCTGAAATTGAGGCAGAACTTGCAAATGGAGGGCGACGAAACACAAACAATTATTTGTTTACGAGAGGGGACAATCACAAAGCGGAAAAGACAGAAGTGCTTGCAAGCAACACGAGGGTGACAGGAATAGAGGAAGTTAAGACTTCTGAAAGCGGTCTTAATGGAGCAATCGAGCACAGCAGACGTCCTGCGGTCATAAGAAAGGCGACAGAGGTATCGCGTAGCACTTTCGGGCTAAGGACAAGAATGAGGGACAGGCCATTCGCCTCCCAATCAAGAGCGGCAGGCGGCGGCAATTCCAGAGCAACAACGTTTTGGCAGAATCAACAAGTAAGAGGTGTCACTGAAGTGTCGTCACAGTCGGCAGGGGTCGCAGCTCCAAGGGGTATCAACTTAGCATCTTCTCTGGAAACGGATACAAGTGGTTCTGCGCATGAAGACATCTCAACGGGGACAGGTCTTATAAATATTATAGGCCCAATACCCAAGGGATTTACTGATCCAGTGACAACACAAAATATCCGGAGTGCTATTGAGAGCGGTCCACTGTTTCAATTGCCACATAATACTCAACCAGAACCTTTTCGGAATGGAATTCCGACGCCTACAACGCCAGTAACCCTTTCCGAAAGTGCAAGGCCTCCCTCTTCTGCAGTAACTAGCTCCAGCCATGACGTCAACGTCCGTCGTCAGCCACACTCACAAACAGCAGCAGCTTTGTCGCGTTCGCCAAACACATCGAATGTTAGTCCACACGGAAGGCGCCTACATCCACAGAATCACCTCGCCTCTGGTTTCAGCGCTTCTCAGATACAACTATATCTGACTGCACCAACGCATGAGGTCGTTGAGTTTCGCCAATCTCCGTTTCACTCGCCGCCAACAAACGAACCTTTAGCAGCAGTAGTGCATTCCTCCCATGATGATCTGGCCGTCAGAGCCAAAATAGTCCCTTTGCCACAAATGATCTCAGTACAGAAGTTTCTTAGTTTTCCAGATCAACAACTCAGACAGCCAGGAACACAGCAAGAAAGCGTCGGGCCCCAGCAGTCATCCAAACACGCTGCAGAGAGACGCCCGGCGCCCAACCTGTTCGCGGTTTATCAGCAGGACGCCGTGCGCCATGCCGCACAGGTGGAGTACACGAACAAACTTCAGGAGTACTACCAGCAGCTGCTGAACTACAACAAACAGCAACACCATCCCTGACCGGCAGTCTGCAGTCCTGTCAGTGCAGAGGCTGCCAACAGCACGTGACGTACTGTAGTCAGCAGCAAATCCTGCAGTCCGAACTGCATTTTAATACCAAGTTACAAGAAACTTTACAGCTATGGAGACCCTTCAGTATACACCTGAGATTTTTTTCTGTGTAAAAAGTGCTTCATAATCACTGCTGGATATCTGTCACTGTTTACTGATGTACAGGAGTGATCAAAGGTTGTTCTTTGCTTCGTTCCATTTCAATCATTTATTTTGAATGCAATCTCTTCAATTCGATATTAATGTTCGCATGTCTTAACTTATGCGTTCGAATGGCACGACGTATAAGGACACATCACTGAGGGGCATTCGATACACAGGGTACTGTGATATTTGTTCTTGCTTGTTGCCATGTTAAATTTTGAGTCGCAATGTGCAGTTCGTACGCTTGAATGTCACCTCCAACAGACGTATATTTACGTCCTGGGCGCCCTCGCAACCAGGTGCAAAAATGGTGTTTAGCTGCTTCGACCTACTCGTCTGTCCGTCTGTCCAAATGCAACAAATCCAGAACAGCTGAAGAGGTTAGCGTGAACTGTGACATTGAAGGGTCCCGGTAAAAGACATTAATTCTCTAATATAATGTTCCACATAATCTCGAACGCAAGATGTAGAGAAACACGGAAGTATGTTATGCATAAGAAACTTTTCCCACACTTTAAACAAGGGAGAACGCGCCAGTGTTTTTGTGCTATGAATATACTTTCCAACTTGTTATTCATTGTTTTACACTGTGTGTGTATAAATATTCCCACAAATAATAATAATTTCAAAGAGGCACGAAGATACGTACAGAGCAATTTCCAGGACATGCATTCACAAATTACACCTTTTAAGGACAATAGTGCACTGAATATGTGCCATTTTCAAACCCTGCTTATCCGGAACGGCAATTTGACCCCGGAGTTCGCCAGCTGTGGCCAAGTGCTCACGGCGCCGCAAGTTACTGACTGGCCAGTCGACGATCTAACGGTACTCCATCAGTCACCAACCACCCTCTCGCCGCCGAGATCCATCAGACGCATTTTCACTTTCGCTGGCAGCGGCACAAACAAGACATTCCTTCAATCCGCAAGCAGTTTCCAGACAAGCATCTAGCTGTCTTGCAGCATTCTGACTGCGTGCAATGTCCAGTCACTGACAAGAGCAACACATGTCGTAATCATATCAGAGAAATTCCCCGCCTTTAATAGAAGCCGAATGTTCACTACCGCACCCACAAAAGCCATCATGTCTCTAACCTCAGCCAACTCAATCCAGTTCCCTCTCTCTCACCCTATTTAACACCAATTTTAATATTATTATCCCATATACATGTAATTCTTCCGAGTGATCTTCCTTTACTTTTTCCAAGCAGAATTGTCTCATTCATGCTACATGCCCTTCCCATACCATTCTCCTTGGTGCGACAATCTTGATCTTTGGTATGAATACACTTCGTGGAGTACTTATGAACTGCTTGTCCCAACTACTGCACACCAACACGCACCGCCCTCTGCTGCGAAATGTCGCAATACCTGCCCTTCCTCACATACGTTACAACCGCTTCGTTCATATATTATCCAGTTCTTTGGGGAACCTGACAGTTGCTCACCCAGTCCCGCTAAGGCTCCACTGGACACGGTACAACAGTCACCCAGCTCAGTATAGTGAGTGACCAGAATGTGGAGTGGATGTCCGGGGTATCTTGTTTCGATTCCTGCCACAGGCACAAAATTAAACTCTTCTCCAAAGGGCCCCAACCAGCCTCCGATTCAATGGGTACCAGGGCTCTTTCCCGTGGGTAGATCGCGCCGAGGTTAAGAATGAGTGGATCAACAGTGCCTGCACCGTCTTGATGTACACTGGTCACGTGACCAGGGCAAATCAGCTTGACAATGCCTCAGCTTTAAGAGCTCTGCCATTCTGGGAGGGAAGGGATGTGGGAATACCCTGACGACTCCCATAGCAGTCACATGCATACAGAATTCCTGTTAGTGAAAAATCATGGAAAATGGCCCATTTGAATATCAAGGACATGGTAGAATAATATTAAAATGGATTTAATGGAAACAGAGTGCGAGTTGAGGTGGATACAGCAAGTTCTGGATTATGTGCACTGGTCTTTCAAAATCAGTGGTGTTGAACCACTCGGTTCTGCTGGCACAGTCTTCATTGGTATCATCAGCAGCAGCAGCACTGAAAGCCTGAAGCTCCTAAGTATGAAGTGACAAACTTGTCTACAAGCACATTTCTCTCTTCACCAATGTCCTTCTGGTGACAAGTTGCTGAGAAATGTGAAAAACTTACTTTAATTTCCACCACACTGGCAAATATTCACTCAGTCCAAGCATTTGCAGGTTCTAGGGAAATGGTATGGCTATCACAATCGCGCGCAATCAGAATGTGTTTAAAAAATATCTGCTTCAACTGAACACGTTTCAAACATTGACTTAATGAAATGTTAACAGTCCTATGAGATTAATTCAAAAACAAACCTTACAGCCCACCTGTTTCCACCAGATCCAATTTCATGGCCATGTTCAGGGTTTAAATCACTATAATCTGTAACTCGACCGGTACCTGATCTGACCAGCAGCTAAAATGACGACACCTGGACAAATTGGTAGTGGCTGAAGACAGGCTTAGCTATGGCCACCACATACAATTCCAAAACACACACAATATGGACCAGCTCATCAGGGATGCAACTGAACTCCATCCTAACACCAACAACAGACTCAACTGATTTTGGGCGGATCACAGAAACCTAGCCTTCACTCCCTCAGAGAAAGCACGCCACAAAAAGGGTGCCAATTCTCTGCACTCTCAATACCGCTGCCTTTCCTCACGGTCACACACTCTTGCTCCAGCCAGCTGATTGGATTTCCCAAATCACTGAACAACCAGATTCCTACCATGCCTCAACCCATGTACAAATCCTTAGCACTTGCCCCACGCATTCTTTTTAACCCAGATGATGGGACTGACATGACGACCCAAAATGTCAGCAAATTTGAACCAGTCTTCACAATGCAACAGCCTTGAACCTGATTCTAACGACTAGTCTGTCCTCAGCATGAAACGACCACTCATACTGAACTAGAGCAGAGGTTAAGAATTCCACAGTTGATTACTTAAGCACAGGTACCTTTGTCATCCTTACAACTGTTCTTTATCCTGCACAAAGGACACTACAAAAACTGGGAAGCTGAGTAACTGTTAGCTTGTAGGCACATTAGTGTTGTGTTTTTAACCAGTATATTATCAAATCTTAACAGAACTGCCTGATACATGTGTTAAAACTGATCCACCATGTCTCCAGTACTGCATCCAAAGGGATAAACAGACACTGTGACTCTTACAGGTACAATTTACAAGCTCTACTACAAATGTTAAAGAAATGAGATTCACGGTATTAAATTTCATAACCCACCCTTAGTACCCTATTTCCTTTGCAGTTATACACAACTTACTCTGTCAACCTGGATACCAGGGTGGACCACACAAATATCCATTTGAAATTAAGGTTGGCAAGGCAGCTGGCCTATGATGCACGCTCTGCCTCAGGCTGGCAGCCAGTTGTCAGTTTATATATCAGTATGTTTCCTGCAGACTCTCATACAGTAAGTTCTGAGTGCCACCATATGCACTGCAGTAATACAGACAATGTACGTTTGCTGTACGTGTATTGACACAAAACACAGCACTCAGCATGGCACTGCGTACTGTCATTCTGCACCATCTGGTTCACTATCATGCAACATACCATACATAACAGTGTGACATACTCTCCCTCACTGAGACATACAGAGAGTTGAAGGAAATTTGTGTATAAGCTCTCCACAGTATGATTCTTTAATGTCAGACATCCTGAGAAGTTCAGTTTATGAGATACAAACCACCATCACACACTTCTCAGCCAATAAAGAACACTGTCAGGCACACACCAGGGCTACATTCTCATCAAACAATCATGGAAGAAACACACAACAGATATTTCACCACAATCTTAGCCCCTGGTGATTATAATATTTGAGTTGGTACTGGTGCACAGGACAAGCATTACGTTACCAGGGTTGACACCATCCAGATGACAAAGCAAACAAGTGACTGCAGCAGAAGCAGCAGTCCCTGCAGCACTGGTCAACACAAACTGCCTGCGGACGGTACAGACTGCAGCGAATGATGATGTTACCACACTGGCTGTGCAACAGGAGACACGGTGATCACACAGTATCACTCAAGAACCAGGGTTATCACAACCAAGGATCAATTGCAGCCACACTGCTATTTATGATCTTCATGTACACATACTGTATGTGCAACTATGAAATGGACATGGTTGAACCTTGCACCATTTGAAGGTGCAGGACTGGACAAATGTATATATCTTCCAAATTAGTTTTAAGGACTCACACTAAGAGAGCTTGGATGCAAATTTTGTTTCACTCTGCATAATAAGATAGTTTACAACTGATTAGTTATGCGCATGTAAACGTTTTCCCTGCATGGTTAGCCCAGAGAAAGGGACCCTAAACATGATGTCAAGGTCAAAGCTGTCCTCATCAGTCAAGAACAGGACTTATTTATGAAGTCTATTACATTATGTCTAATTGAATGCACAGTTCTCTAGACAATGGAAGGCGAGAATCTGGAATGCACCATGGGATCCTGAAAATGAAAATGGGAATCAAAGAAGTAAGTTCTCACACATATTGGCCATATTTAGGTTGCTTTAATGAACTAGAATGGCTGAACACAATGTGAAGACGGCCAATGGCATAGTTTCATAACCATACACAATACAAGCAATGATCACAACAAATTATTAACACACTTTCTGCTGACAGTTTCAACCCTGATATGCACATTTTCTTGAGCTCATGTGATCAGACGACTTACCTTCAACACCACCCACTTGTATTGACATGTGCCTGAGAAAAAATGCACTCATGTGGTTTACTGGCTCTTGCATTCAGATGCTTCCACTGCGTTACATTAGTCAAGACAGTCTTAATCACGCTCAATATGAGCCATACAAAGAAGCAGTGTTTTTTTTTTTTAATTTGCAGTAGACTAGGGAAGAACAATACATTGTATATACCTTTAGCGCTTTTGTTTCTGTCCATTACATGAGTGCAAACATCTAATTCCAAAGCCTTAAATTAATGTGTGACATGGTGGGTGCGTACATTACAAACATAGTACCCTATGTCCAAAACTTTGTATATACTATTACAATGTGAATTACTGAAAACACTGCATTGGAATTTGAGCAAAAAACACCTTTTCAAGCTCTGGGGGGAGGAAAAAAAATATTCACAGGCTACACTACCAAAGATATGCTATTTTTGTCCACCATTTTGTTTCTTCAACCCACCATTTTGTAAACCATCAGTCCTCCAATCCAAAAAGCACCTGTTTGCGACATATCCAGCACCTAATGGGCACTGGATGAGCACACTCACCCCCTTCCAGCACACACTATCATATTCATTACTGAGTTGGCCCCTTGCCTCACATTTATACCCTAATTTTTCTCTCCTGTATCAGCTTAATTACTCATATCAGTCTCAAGAGGCAAACATCAATTCAAAAAATAACAAAATAGTATTTTCATTATATACATAGATACCTACCATTCTAACTGAGTATTGTATTCTTTACAAAATGAAGCAAATACGCAGTACACAGCGCAGTAAATAAGTGTGGAATTAATAAAAGCCAGAAGCAAGAGTTCTTCGGATGAGACGCATGCGCAGTTCACCGTGGCACATGCCGCAATGCTCTTCAACTCATTACAGAAAAAGCCACAAATTTTTTGAAATATAAATGGGAAATGGTATCTGAATTATACCACCATTTCTATGCAATTTAGTATAAAAATTTCTGACTCCACTTCACATTTCATGACAAATTCAAAAAGTAATGTATCACAGGACACAAGAGATTTAACACAGCTCCATACATTCCATACAACCTGCATTACAGAACACACACTGAAATTGTGAACAAAGTGGTATTACTGAAAAAGAAAATGTATATATGTATATATATATACATATATGTATATATATATATAAAACACATGAAATGAAAATTAACTGTTATGATTACATAAATTTATACCTTCAACCGAATACAACTTTTTAAATTTTATTTCTGCTGAACACAAATGCTAATTACGTATGTCCAAGACTACTGAAGATCTCAACATATACCATGGAATATGTATAGAATTTGGTCGGAATATAGAACGACACGTGGAAGAATCAGCCATGGGATGGATACATACTATATGGGTGTATGCATACTTTGCTCTACAGTTGCAGTACGTCGGTTTTGAAGAAAAACAATATGTGAGTTTGCAGCCTTTCACAGCAGTGATACTGAGCTTGCCAGTCTTCTGAGACGCAATACTGCAGCACTGTTTGGTGTGTGGTTCCTGGCATCAAAGGAACATGTGGCCTCCACATTCTAGGGACAAGCAGTCTTCTGGAACTACTTCACCATTGTAGATACAACTCATTCCCTCAAACACGTGAAACCGAACCACTCACCCAGCAACATGGCATCACATCCCAAAAGACCAGAATCCAGAAACAATTCAGCCCCAATTCGGACACAAACTATTTTCAAATTCAGCATCAGTCTTGGCATCTCCATTAATTTACAGCTAAAATTCAGCAGATGCCATTCCATTCGCTCAGAACTACTTGAGAGGTAATTGGCAACAAAAATAAGAAACAAGTGTGGAAGTAAGCTACAGCTGCTTGAGCAGATGTCTGATTTGCAAAGTACAGTAGCAGGAGAAACTTTGTGGGCAACAGTATGACTAGCTTTCTGCACCAAGCTGACTTAAAAAATATATATTTATACATGAAAAAATTGAAGGGATGAGGAATTACAGAGCAAAGGAGCAATTTGTTTATATTACTGGGTTCGAGCAATAGTGAATGCACATTCCTTACACGGTCATCACCTATGCAGTGTTTGTCACTTCTTCCACCTATCACTAAACGTCAGATTACGGCCTTACCTTGCCTCACTGCCTAGAAAATCAATTAAAACAGCACCAAGCACCTGCTAGTTCACTTTTTAGCCCATCGACCAGCCAAGTGGTGACAATATTGCTAGAGTGGATTGCGCCAAGACCTCACCCACGCTTCGCCCATTCGGCCAGCCGACCGGCTGGGAAGCCACTATTAACTGCCCGAATGTACCGTCACTTGATGGTTGGGAGCTGTAGATACAAGCATCGATGGCTGTGGAGGAAAAAGGGAGGTGTTGCTACGGAGCTGGGAGTTGCCACTGCTTGAACATCGAAGTTGATTATGGAAACAGCTCTCAAGTGTTTCCTCAATGAGGCTACCTATCTTCTCTCTATCAGCCTGCAACAGAACACATTTTAACACTTCAACCTTCATAGTTACGCACTTCTAATCATACTAACTAACACATTACAATAAGCTGGACAATGAAGGAACAGTGTAGCAATTCTGGCACACTCACTGCACTGTGTTTATATCCAAAACTACAGGCTTTACAGAACACAATATCTGTTGCACATCGTGTATTCCACTTTTCTATACAAATTCTCATACAAATACTGTTTGTTCCAGTAAACACTTAATGAGTTACATATGAGATATTCAAGATGTCCATAAAATCAACACTTGCTCTTCATATAAAGTGTCTAGTTCTGTTGTACAATTTTAACAAAAACTGTAATGTACCGAACTGCATAATATGAAACATCATGTAACTACCTCATTTATGAAGCCAAAATGAACCAACTCCTGAGCCAGCAGTAGTGACGTATCAATCTCCGACACCAAACATGTGAGCTGTCGATTCATCTTGTCATCCATTCGGAGTAAAATAGTCATCTGTAAGAAAGGACCCATGTTTAACTTACTGTCCATCACTAAATATCTCAGCTGAAGAACCACATTACTTTGAAAGTAACAAGCCCTCCCATGCACACCACTTTCAAAAGAGATTTTCAGGGGGGAAAAAAATTTTCCAAGCAAATACAGTGCACTGTCCTTAAAAGTCACTACTCTTTTAGTAAAGCCAAGTGATCTGTGAGGAAAATTATGTTTCAAAGACTTCTGAAGAGTGAAACATAATGCGCATGGTTTCAGGCTTCTGTCACAGTGTAAATGAGACCTTTGCTCTTCTGGGATGTTATGCAGTGTAGACTGGTAGTTAGTTACCAACATTTCAATACAACCTATAGGTCCCACCCCAAGACAGGCCTACAGGTTGTCCCAAAACATCAGTAACTAATACCCCAGAACAGTGAAGATCTAAACAAAACCTTGAATTTAAGACACACCCTTATTTTCAGTTTTGAAATATGTAAAAAAAGATGCACCTTAAATCTGCAATAATAAGGTAATAACAGCAGAAAGTTACAAAAGTAGGTACTTAAAACGGAGGAATGTTGGATTTTCCAATACTGTCAGCATATGTAGGCTGTCATGAGGAATGAATTAAATAAACGGCTAATACATACAACACAGAATTGGAAGACTTCTCCTGACTATATCATAGTGGCAAATTTTAATCCCCTCCTCCTCCCCCTCACAAAAACAGGGTCCTCTCATGTGGACTGTCACATGAACTCAGCAGCTGACCTTTGTTTATCTCTCATCATTCTACAGGTGTTTCAAAGATGCCGTATTTCTTAACTACAGTCACAAATCATAACAATTTTTGTCTGCTGTAAACATTAGTTTATAACTTACTTCATGTCATTTGCAAGAATGATTGTATCTGCTGCCCAACACAAGACCCTCTCCCTTTTATTTATCACAATAAACAGCAATTACTGCTGTGCAGTAGCGCTACAGCTACACTCAACCTTAGCGCTACGGACGATTGCCATATTAGGGTAGACCATGGTCTCTAATGGGCTTCTATGTTACTGAAACAACTCCATACAATTAGGTACATGCACCTGACAGCATGTGAAAATGTAATAACTTTTAGCATGGCAAGTGTTTGTCATTCATTGGTATGAACAGAAGTCACAATGCCCCTTCACAGCAACACATATCCAGGTACGGCAAATGCTGTACACCAACACAGAAGTCAATCTCAGGAAGGGTCTGACACTGCTGCCATAGCAGCAATGGTCATTATGTGGAGGACTAAAGGATTTTAACCTCTGAGTATTACACGACTGGCAGGCAGATGCCAGCACAAGAGTTACACTGTAAAGGTTGGACAAATGGACTCTGTGCACAATTACAAAGCCAGAGTGCACAGCCACTAAAGTTCACACTTTCATACTCCACACTTGTTCACATCCCTCATCCCTGGCTTGCATGTACATTCATACAGTACCAGCACAATGCATGGTAAACAAAGGTAGACTGTTGTCTCACCAGCAATTCACAGCCCTCATCCCTGGGTTTCACATTACACATCATATTAACGACTCTCCTTGTTTCAACATCCACCGGCTCTGGTGTAACCGATTTCACAGATTCTGCCACCTCCGGTGATACTGGCCGAGGTCGAGGCGGCGGCGGCTGTCGAGCCTTGAACGCAGTCAGTGGGTAAATACCGTACCTGAAAATGCAGACAATGGACACCTATACAAACTCATCAACACATATTAGACATTAACATTTTTCCTGGTCCTACAGCCTGACTTCACCTCTTGGCCACATTAACCGTGCACTTGCACTGCTTCCTATCTAGTGCTTTGCTTATCTGCACGATCTGTCACTGACATTTCACAAGCAAAACAACAGTCACAGCTACTCACCGAATGCTGTCACATCCTGGAACACAACACATTAATACGATTACCATAAAGTTTACTACAAAGCAGAACGAAATAACTAATACAATTAAATGCAACTACCAAAAGGGCTGAAAAATTAAGTATAACAGAAGCATTAAGAAATTCTGAAACCATATTGTGTTATTGTGGATTGCTATGCAGACCTGAAAAGAAAAAAAGAACATGAGCTGGCAGCGATTATGGAACAATATGAAGCTTACTGGCTTCTGGGATGTGACACTCAGTGTATGACAGACAGGTAATGATGTTCTAAAGGAACAGTGGCCCTTCATCTGCAGGTAATAAGATGGCAGCTACCAGTTGCTTTAAACACTAGTACCTGTCTGTGACCCCATACAATGTAAAACCCCAGAAGACTTTGGACTCTGCATCAACAGCTCTGTGAGAACCACCCTGAAAATGTCAAGTTTCATTTGAACAAAGAACAAATCAGTTAAAACAGGCCCAGTACACTTTCAGTTGACTGGGTACAGACACAAGTACAGTGCCTTCAAACATTAATGCACTTCAGTGGTACATCTATCTCTTCCACAAAACAGTTCTGCCTGCAGGATGCAATACATATGTCTGTCTCTGTTCAACAGACAGCACAATGCTATAAAACAACACACAAAAATGTACACAGTTACATCCACACTTATTAACTGCGTATTCTGTACTTGCTACAAAACACTATAGTGATAACAACTCACTTCACGTCTTCGACAAACTTTTCGAGTTTCTCTGCGAGAGGCACATCAGACATCTTTGTCTGCATTCCTGGTCGATCAGGATGAATGATCTCAGCCACCACAACGTCTGGACCAAACAGCCGCCGCATCACTTCATCTGTTATTGTCTCCGAGATGTTGGCTACAACAGATCAGACAATGTTATGAACAACAGTGTACATTACTATTATTACAGGAAATATTTACAAAACAAAACAAAACAGTGGATTACTATATAGAATATAAAAGACACCGAGCAATAATAAGGAAAATGACATGAAGAGAAAGAAGAGATGACTGGGACAAATTTGTGAAGACATTAGAAAGAGACATAACAGGAACACAAACAGATATAACAGGAATACAAAGACGAGGCTTTAAAATATTTAAACAGCTACATATGCAAGAAAGAGATAAACTCAAAATCGACCCGATAACAAAAACAGAATGGAAAGAATACTACGGAAAACAATGGAATGAGCAAGGCAGTAAGGGTGAAGAAGGAATAGAAGAAGAGAAGAGAAGTGAAGGGACGGACGACAAATAACACATGATAACAATAGAAGAACTAAACGAAGTGCTTAAACATGCAAAAAACAGGAAAATTTGTGGATTAGATAACTTACCAATGGAATTGTGGAAATTTGGAGGAAATGAATTAAAAATACACTTACTAGAGCTGTTTAACAAAATAATAGACAAAAATCAAATGTCACAAGAATGGGAGACAGGAATGGTGATAAACATACATAAAAAAGGAACAAAAAACAAATGTGAAAATTACAGAGGAATTACTTTACTGCCTACAGCTTACAAATTATTTGCAAACATAATAAAAAGCAGACTAAACGAATATTTGGAACACGAAATGGTAGAGGAACAGTGTGGTTTTAGAAAGGGACGCAGCTGTACTGATGCTATATTTACGGTGCAACAGATAATGGAAAAAAGGAAAGAACACAACTTACCACTATTTCTTTTATTTCTAGACTACGAAAAGGCATATGATAACGTGAACAGAGATAAGCTGTGGGAAATGATGGACAATAAAATTCCAAATTATTTACTAAATACAATAAAATGTATTTACAGGAACACGAAGATTAGAA
>Ga0123355_10004545_pt1 | contig 20178 bp, 17 predicted proteins | sample TergutEmb28metaG_3_FD_89872 | JGI IMG/M metagenome (GOLD analysis project Ga0123355, IMG submission 89872) | Embiratermes neotenicus P1 segment gut microbial communities from Petit-Saut dam, French Guiana - Emb289 P1 | ecosystem: Host-associated > Arthropoda: Insects > Digestive system > Gut ...
CAAAATAAAAAAAACCACCCACACAACAAAACAAAACTCCCCCCCCCCCCCACCACAAACAAAAAAAAAAAACCCCCCCCCCCCCCCCCCCCCCCCCCCCCCAAAAAAAAAAAACTATCAAATTCAGTCCAGCTATGATAATCACAGAGCTAAAAGCAAATCCTTTTAATTATCTGCAAATATGTAAGGCTCATAGAAAAGTTTAGTGAGCATAAACTGTGAGGTTTAATTCTTGTCTTTAAATTTTGTTTTAAAGATTTTTGCTCCAATAACTATTTATTGAGTTAGGCACAAGCTATGGTTGAGATGCAAGCAGAAATGCACACACGTAAAGTCTACAGCATTTTTATCCAATTTCAACCATGACTGGAACTGACCGAATATGTTTACAGTTTGAAAAATCTGTTTAAAAACAGGTACTCATACTAAGTCACTGACAGACAACTTCTAAATCAGCTCTAATTTTTACTTTGTCAAAAACATGTACATCCGAAATTATGTTCAGGTTTGCAACATGGCTTACATAGGAAGAAAGATTCACAATCCAAAATCTCCAAACAACATGAAAACACACAAAAATGAAAGAATTTTCGGAAATATTAATTTCTGCTTACAAACAAAGCTGAACTCCAGTAAAACAAAATGGACGATTTTCAAAATACGCTCCTTCTGAGTATTCCTTGCTGGTCTCAGTGTTCAAATTTCATGAACAAATGTACTGTTGTCAGAGATGTCAATGGTACAGATGCTAAACTTATGTTTAGGTGCCAGCACTATGTAGAAATCAGAAACTGAACCATAATGGAAGGCAAACTTTAAATCACTAAATATCTGGTAAATTAAAAGGTAAAATTATAACAGCTGAATTACCCGATTTGCAAGTCTTTTCTGGAGAAAAACAGAGTGGCCACTCATAGGCCTTCCTGCCATTGGAAATTTGGCTTTCAGTTTAGCTTCTTCCAGTTTTTCTATATCTGTTGTAGAAATCTGGAATATCAAAATTATTTTCTACAGATCATTTCACTTCTGACTGGGAAATTCCTAGGAAAAAAGTGGACAGGACTGGAAGTAGATACTTATGACAATTTATTTGGCACAAACATAATATCATAAATAAAAACACAGGCAAAAACATATACGTTAGGAAGGGGATTTTGCCAGGAAAGGAGGAAAACGAACATGCTACAAAGGGGATCTGCCCAGGAACACACACCACGACATATTATAATACAAGGAGAGCCAATAGATTTATTCGTGTGAAAGTAAAAATATATGGAAATGAAAGTGACACATTAAAATCACACAAATTTGGAACTGATTATATCTGGTGAATATTTTCCATGACTCTATTCAAGACATTTTGATTTTCAGTTTGCCATCACATGTAAAGAGGAATGAAACATGCAAAAAACTACAATTTCATTTTCTGTTGTATGGGCATGAAACCTGCCCTCTCACCCTCAGGTAAGAGATAGACTGAGGGTGTCTGACAATGGGGCATGGAGAAGACTTTTTGGTCTAACAGACAGAAATAATTGGAAGATGAAAAAACAGCATGATGATCTTCATAATTCAATCCCTTCACTAAATATTATTAGGTGGGAATGGGGGTTTAGTTAGGCCCTATTCACATCAAGATATCACAGTTACTAATGACTAGCTTATCTTCATAAATGTTTTCATTATGCGTTTCTCAACATCTGAGAATCAGTCATGATTTAACTCTAACTCAGGGTAATCTGGTAGAGGTGAAATTGCTCCACTTCACTTTACTTAATCTGGATTTGCCAAGAACTTCCAAAAATAAACTGTAGCATGACTACTTTCAGAGAGCTCCCAAAGCAGTCACTAACATGAACACCTGCACTTCAAGAGTCCAGCACGTAAACTACATGAACTTCAGAGTCATCCAAACTAGGGGTCTGCTTGTCAGAAATCAAACTGGAATAAATTTTTATGTAAAAAATGAACTTTTAAAATGTTTCCCCAATATGGAGACCAGCTAGGTCACCATGTGTTTCATTTTAAATATATGACAAGTACAAAGGCACCAATTAAAATAACACTAACCCTCCGATACACCAGCACAATAAAGCAAAATACAAACATATGCTGATCCAGTCACATGACATTATATAACGAACACATTTAAAAGCAGGTGATGAATGAACATGTTGTACGGATTATTCCATCAGTACTTGTAACGTAAGTGTGCAGTTATATTGGCAACTTTTACTCGCATAAATACTATGTGTACACTCACATCTTCTTGTGTATTTTCCTGATCATTCTCACTTTCGGTTGTCTGAGTTCCATCACCAGGTGTTGTATTTTCCTCTTGTTCAGACATTGCTTTCAGATCAGTTCACAGCCCTGTGGATGAAAAACATGTTTTAAATTTTTCGTACGAACTAGAAAATACAAGCACGCAGAAACCTAAATTCCTACTTTCGTAGTAAGACCGCTGCTTGGCACACTTGGCAGGTTTGTCAAAAACCATATGGATTGTAAATTCGAAGTGTAACAAATTACAACCATGAAAATCAATATAATAGTGCTATAACTAGAAACATGTGCACGGCAGAGATAAAAACAAAAACCCCATGCACCTTCTGATACACAGCCTAATATAAAATTACTCATTCAGACATGTATGACAAACTTCAAGTCACTATTCCGTAACCAAGCTCAAAGATTAACAGCAATACCCTGATCCATGTACTATACCAACAACTGGCGCCCAAGCGTGATCCCCGGAATCGAAACAAGATAATCAGTGCTCCAGCCTGTCGTCATACGGAGCTTCGTAACCCATAAGTGTGATCCGTGCCTTAGCGATGTGACATGTTAGAACAATTATATGCATACGTAGCTTCGTTAATGCTTTAATAGAAAATTCTCCAACTTATAAAATGTATGATAACAACATCATGTGCAGTAGTGTTTGCAACGTTTACGATTAAAATCGTGGTATTAACTGTTCACGCAGTAGTTGGTGGTAATGGGAGGTTATGCGCAGCTTGCGTGGGAGTTCGAGCGCTAGTACAAACGAGTGAGGGAACCGGTGTCGTTATCATTGAATGGTGCGTAAAGCTGAAATGGCGGGATTTTCACAGCCTGTAAGTGTCTTTGTCCATTTACATCAAGCATAGAGTTTAAACAGTAAAATAGTTAGTACGTTGTGGTAAGCTGTCATGGTTTAATACAGAGCCCCTTATCCTGACATTATTTGTTGCGGTGTAGGACTAAACCAGGTAACATTAATTAGACGATTACCCAGATGATTCCTGTCCTCTACATGTTAGGTCTTATCGTGCATTAATCAGGAGGAGTGATCTGAACAGTGTAAAAAGTTAAATGCTCTTTTACATACTTTATTGTTTCACAGGTTATTTATACGGTAAAATGTAGCCATTGATTTGACACTGGTTTTCCAGTCTAATGGTTTGCGACTCTATAATCAAGTAAAGGTACTAAACTGTTTTGTTCACAAAAGATGTAAAGATAAAGAGTACCGCGAAACATGAATATAACCCAATAATGCGTAATAGTGTATGCACGGACTATCGCGGTACCAAATATTGTGTTGGATTGTTACATACCACTGTAGGATTAGAAGTTGAGTATAGCAGTATTTATGTCCTGACATTATTATAACATGAACAGTATTAAACACTTTAATGCATACTAGTGTATCCACCAACTTTCGTAGTTGTGTTGTTACGTTGTACAGTAGGTTTAAGAATTCAGTTTCACAATATTTTTGTAATGACACAAATGCTATGATATAATAAACACTTTAGCTATACTGAAATAATGTTAAAAAGGTATGTAATATTGCATTAATCTTGCTGTTCATCTTGTATCTTTCCAAGTCGATGTTTTTAATTGTATCTGTGAACTTGCAAAGTCTGTCAGTGTTTTATGCTTTCCCTTTCTTGTGAACATGTAATCTGGCAGGAAAAGTGTATTTTTCTGTTTGGAGTTTGTTTTCATATGTTTCCGTGTTGATTCTGTAGCATTTCTATGCACTCTTTTTGTCTGTTTGACAAACATTTAATGAATTAAAGACAGCTCAGCAGTTGCTCTTGTGAAACCTTGGCGAAACCAGTCTTTGATAGTTTGTTCTCCCAACACCCTTTGTTGTTTTATATTATGTCCTCTGTTGTATACTGTCTTTTCCCAAATGTTTTCCTGTAGTTAATCCATTCCACATGGCAAAATATCAGGAAAAACCTTTAATTCAGCACCTTATTCAGATTACCATAAAAGTAAGGTTTTTAAGGTTCTTATTATTTTGCCATTATTAATAAAAAAAGTTCTGTTTGATAATACATAACATAGAAATTGAACTTTAGCTTTTTGTAGTTACAGGATGTCCCCCTCGAGGCCAAATGGCATATCATACAACCTTTACTTTCACCTGGAGGTACTAGAAGTTAATTTTAATTATTCCATTTTCAACTCATGATTTCACTGTTTTATGTGGAACCTGTCTCTGTTCATAACAGTTTAATGATTTTGACATATTTTATCTTATGAGAATTGTAAAGTTGAAGTCTCAAGTACAGTGAATAAGTATAGTTTACATGATGTCTTTATTTGGTACTCTGATGTCACTTGATGATGGCTTATTTTACTTAAGCCAAAACATATTGTGCATCAAACTTATATAATAATATAACATTAAACTTAATTTTGATTGTAGCCTTTACTCTTTACTTTTTATGACATTAGTATTGTAGGCCTCGTATAGGAGTTGGTGAACTTTTCATAGTAAGTGCCCACCCAATATAAAGTAAATTGGCAAGGAAAGAGAACTAGGAGAGTTGCATGATTGTTCCTACTAGTCACTTTTAATTCAAATGGTATTAATTTAGAATGTTAAAGACAAACTTTGAAGTAGCTCACACAGTTCACCTAACATTGTTAGGATAGTAAAATCCAGGAGGCATCAGTAGGCCAGAGGTGGGGAAGATAAATGTATGCAAAATTTTGGTGGGGAAACCCTTTGTTGAATGTCCACTTGGAAGTTGAAGTAGACAGTGGAGGATAACAATAAGAGGGATTTTAGGCAAGTAGGTTATGAAGATGCAATTGGGAGAGCGTAGTCATTATAGCAACTTGCTATGGGCTGGATGCCGTCCAGACCAGCTCTGATGCCCACTCAGCCTCCTGTACAATGAGCACCAGGTCTTTCCCAGAGCCAAAGCAGCCACATCATGGTGCTGATCTCCCACTGTTTTCTAGGACCGGGTTGCAGAAGGGTTGGAGCTATACCTCCACCTCCCCATCGTGCCTGCTCAGGCATGTCATGGGCTGACCTTTTAGGTTATGAAGTTGAGATGTTGATGGAACTGGCATGGGATTGTGTTCAGTGATGAATAGCAGTGTTGAAATGTTGGGCTTTGCTAGCAGAGTGTGTCCTTATGTTGCAACTATATTTACTATTTTCTGGAAAATTTTAAAGTTTCAAGCCAAGAACTAATGAGAATTACAAACTACAGCTTCAGGAACTCCAGTACACTGTAATCATGTATTTTATCATGTTTACCATTTATTCATACATCATATACTGCTATGTATGGGCTGCGCATTGCAAGAAATCTGGTGTTAGTGGGTGCACCTTTCTGTCCTCTGCACTCTCCAATTTTATATTTTGACTCAAATACTATATATCTGCTACACCACCATGCTTATTACAGAATATGGTATGTATTTTATTCATGCCTATTCCTAAAACACAATTAAGCTCGGCTTAAAAACATGCAGCCAAACCTAATCTTCTAAGTGAATTCAGAAATCTTGGATGAATAGAAAGTATATCCCAATATGAGAACTTATGTTTTTGAGACCCACAACGCTTCTGGGAGAGGCTGGGAACAATTGCAGACATCCTGTATCCAAGGAAGGATACTTCTTGGGCATGGAAAACACACTTGGATGGGTTCAGAATGATAGTGTAGGATTTGAGTTGGGTAAAGAGGGTATGGAGGAGTTGGTTGTGCTCTTGGGGAGAACAACTGAAGACAATGATGTTGTCCAAATTGAAGAAACGGAAGTCCAGGACTTTCACAAACCTGTTACAAAGTTTTGGAAGGTTGGGTGGCATTCCTTAAGCCAAAGGACATGAAAGGGAATTCCAAGAGGCCAAAAGGGATGGTGATTGCAGACTGTTGGTGTCCGTTAGTTTGGGCAAGACCCAAGCTATCTGCAGGCAATAAACTTGTGTTGGATTCCATATTCTAAATGTAAATTCATCTTCTGATTGGCTGCCTGAGCCAAGAATTCATCAGAGTGGTATACGTCTGATGCATTGTGTCTCATACACCATTTAACCCTTATCCTGCTAACATGGAGAATAGGGTGAACTCCTAATAATGCCAGCAAATGGCAGATGGGATTTAACTCGGCATTTAAAGGGTTCATACCAGAGTTCACAAGTATGCACTGATCTAACCATATGGGCCTGGTGGGGTGAGCACTGAATTCAAGAGGTCCTCACCAGGCTTCAAACTAAACATGGCATGGGCTGTACAAGCACACTACATTTAATTACATATTTTGTTTTTTTCCTCCTGCTTTTCCTATAATGTCATAACTTCACATGTTACAATTGCACTGTTTATGGGCTTTTTCCAGAATTTAACCCCTGGAACAGCAAGAGTTTGCTGTGCTGGTAAATTCTAATGCTTTTCTTGAAGTTTGATTTGGACCTTCACATGCTATTGTGAAAAGAAGCAGTTTTCAAGTGTAAACAAACATTCGTATAGGGAATACCATGATGGATCTGTGTCTAACAAGTCTGTATGAATGAGTCTATGTAAATGTGATTTTGTTATGACTGTGTAGGATGACCAATATGAGAGAATTTAGCCAGTATATGTTGTTTTACATGCCTTTTACAGCAACCTGTAGAACTGAAAACATTGGTATACTAAAAGAGACAATGTTATTATGCCCCTTATAACAGTATATTTTGAAACTTTAATGCAAATGAATACTGTAAATAGCTTTCAGAACCATCTTTCCATTTCAGCCTCTGCACTGAAAGAAAAGGGAAATAGAACATGTTAATTCATATGGGTGGTGCCACTGGAAGTAAAGTTCTATGGAATATATAGCATTTGGACAAAGCTGAATGGGCCATAGCTCCCAAGCACACTCACCAGATCTTTTTATATAATACACTGAGAAAGTTATTTATTGGCATGTCAAGGCAAGCTCACCAAATCTGTTTATATGATACACTGGGAAAGGTTATTGATTGATATGTCAATAGAAAGTATAAGTTTCTTTGAATCATTCTAATAAGATGTTAGTAATGCAGTAATTTTTCTATAGGTAACATTTCTATTATTTTGATTTTTGTTTTCCAATTTTCATTTAGAATAGTTAACAGATTTATGTGAATATAGTAGAGCAGGATGTAAAAATTTTAAACTATAAACAGTATTTATAGTCTCAGTTCCATGCTAAATCTTCTTAGGTATATATATGTCATAATGAATCAATAAATGCCAGATAAATGTACCATGGAATAACATATGAAAAATATGTTAGTCCAACATGGGGCAACCACTTCTAGTATTTCTATAGTATTGTGTTTGTGATTTTTATTTTAGTTCATCCGTATGTATGGACAACAAACCATTAAAGTAGACGAAAGTAACAGGAGCTGTGATAATGATGTTCACCAGGTTATGAATGTCCTGACACAAATGCAAGAAGAATATAAATCTTCAGGTAAGGTACTTGGAATACTAATTATTAGGAATTTTCAATAATGTCATATTGCCTTTGATATTATTCCCAATCACCTTGTGGATTCAGCCACTTACAACTTCAAATTACCAATGTTATTCTTGACAACAGAGTGCTGAATTATGTCAAAGGCGAACAAACTACTGGCTTCAGTTTTCAAATGAAAATGTCTGTAATGTCTCCATTTATAGTAACAGTTGACAATTAATTTTCTATATGTTTCAAGCTTGGAGTCATGCTGTTTGCCAAGAAAAATTTGTCCACATATTTTGAATATGAGAGACTGTGATAAGTCTGTTATTTTATAGTAGAATGTTGTAAAATTTCAGTGCTTGTTCTGAAGGCAGGAATTCATGAAACTGGTAATCGGCAGTACTGCACATGATGGACATTAAAGGAATCTTGTTTGCATTCCTTTCTATTTCTTTCATTCTTTCACCTTATCCCCCAGTGGATTATTTTGAAACTTGCTATGTCAATATGGCTTATATCATTTTCAGTCCTGGGGACAACAGCCTTGTTCCTACATGGGTTATATTTGACAAACTGTCACTTGTGGATACTTACTATATTGTGGTAGTGGTGCAATTGTACATATATTGGCCACTTGTCTGTTTCCCACTGCTGGTGCCAGTGTTCATTTACTTACCAACTTGAAGCTAGTTGCATTTCCGTAACTCTTTAATATGTGACAAGCAGACACCTGTGTGTGGACATTTGGTATAATTCAGTACATCAAGTGATAAGGGTATTTTACTGTTGTGTTTTTCTTTTTAAGCATGGAAGGTAATTTGGAAAACTGAATGTTCATATTAAGTGACATCAGAATTTTTGCATTTATGTGAACAAGAGCCTTTCAATCGGAATCCAAAAAAAGGCTTACACAAAAATTGAAATGCAGTAGCTGATGCTTATAAAAAAAATCTGAAGGGTTAGTATAAAGTGTTCAGTGAAAGAGGTGAGAAGAAAAATGAATCACAACAGCGTTTTTTCCACTTTTAAGCAAGCTGAATGTCAACATGTTGAGACACTGTGTCTCTTAGAAAAAAAGAAAAATGTGTAAATTGTGCAATGTTAAGTAAACAAAATATACAGAGGTGTAAAACTGCTTACTAAAAAATTACACAAAACAGTGCATGGAAATGGTTCCAATTATCAAAATTGATAATGTTTAAAGTTGAAATAATAAAAGTGTCAGAAAGCAATTTACTGAGTCTGACTTTTATGCATTTGCTTAAATTTTATTCTAAAAAAATTCATAGCTCATCACCACATACGTGGTACTAGCAATGATCTGTTTACTATCCAGTTCCAACTGACCAAAATGCAAGAGCTTTTGGGACTGCCTCGCATACTGTAGCAAGTATATGATTTGTCAGAATGCCATCAAACTGACCAGGCAAGCACCTGGCAGATTATACCTGATTACAAATGTTTGCCAGATAAACCAGCTGTGGAAGCACCTCATTAGGTTCACATAGTCTTAAGACAACACAAGCTCAGGTACTCTTCAGAGTACAGATGTTTGTTCAGATTTTTATGTACTACAAATTTGTGGGGGTGTACCTCTACTTCTTCATATGTCTTCATGGTATCCACAGTCAGCTGTACTTATACCTTATTTTTTGTATTATTATTTTAAAAACTTGTATGGAATACTCCTGTCTATCTGAGGAGAGTTTGAAAGATGTGTTGGAATTTAGTGCCAAGAAGAACCAATTGAATTACTGAATTCCATGTCAACTTCATTGTTGGTATGAAGCACATCAAACTGATGTAGTAAGGAAATTCATTCTCCTTTTACGCAAATATGAGTTAAGAAAAATACCCAAGTGAGATGAAAGATAGGCAAATAGTCAGCAGAAGTGTGAGTACAATGTTTAATTTGATTTAACATCATAATGGGAACATGAAAAGATGTGGTTTTACAAATCAGAATGACAGAAAACAAGACGCGTGTGCCAAGCTGTTGGCTAAGAATTCAAATCTGGGTGTCATTTTAGCAGACTGGAAACATCTGTGAGTTTTGTGGTTTTCTGGGTTCTGACCCTGAAGTCTGGTAAGTGGGTAGAGGATTCCAGGGTGGAATCTTCAACCCTGAAGATGGAGAACACTGGTACCCACCTACCAGACTATACTGTCACAACCTGGAAGATAATATGAATCTTCACTGCCTTGAAAGCCTGAAATCTTATACATTATATGGAAGTATTCATAACTGAGGAAAGGTCATCCAGGAATAACAGAGTATACAGTCTACATTTTAATTTTGGGCTTAATTCTCCTGCATGCAAAACAACAGTTAATACTGGAAGTAAATTACATATTTTACAGTTCTCAAGATTCAGGGGATTTTGGAAAAACTCATTACACCAGATGACCTTACTGGAAATGCTAAACGTGTACTTTGTGAAACAGTAGCTTGTCTGCAGGTAAGAATATTTGTTCACCAGTGTCTACCATATATAACCAAATATAAGACAATTTTTCCTCTAATTCATCACCTGAGAAGTGGGGATCACTTTATAATTGTGCACAAAATTAAACACATTCTGTGCAGGTATTTTCCAGAAAATTGAAGATAGTAATATTGATTAAGGGTGGGTCAACAGTGACAAATTATGCAACTGTCACAGCCAATCATGAAAACAACGTGATGTATAATTCAAATGTGCTCCCCCCCTCCCCCTACCCATTAACAGAAGGGATCTTGAAAATTCAAGTCTTCCGGGACGATGCCAAGTTGATCAGTTACCAGCATTTTGGATGATCTTTCTGTCTTCATCATCAGGGTCTAAGTAGTTCAAGCATTAACACTTCTTGGTATTAGGTGTGACCAAAATGTTCATAACTGTTCACCAACTAACATGGTGCCTGATCCCAGAAGACTCAATTTTTCACTAACACTGCTGAGTCAAATCTTACAGGTTGTATCTTGTTTTACTGCTTGTGGCTAGGACAGTAATTTCTTTTTATCAGGAAACAGGAACAGAAAATAATGAGTAGAACAGGAAAGCCACACAGCACTTAGTTTTTTGTCCTTTTTTTTTTTCTTTTTTTTTCAGAACCAAGTACCTTCTGCATTTGGTGCATATAACTAGTGTTCAGTGTACACATTCAAAAATGCATTATTTAGTCTAAATATCAAGTTTAATTTTCACATCAGGTTTACTTGCAGTTATGAAGTAAGATTAAATTTCATTTACATACTTGAACAATTCCTTTCTGCAGTATTTCATTGTAAGGAGGCATTCCTGTATATCATGTTACCTTATCACATTATGTATTTATTGAAGGTGACATGTTGCAGGCTTTGAATATTAATGATGCAACCCCAACTAACATAGTGCTTCAAAGTACAAAGATGGTGTTGGAAGAATCTTGCCTTTCAAGAAAAAAGCTGAAGTTTAAAAGTAAACTGCAGCACCAGTCTTCAGAGAAACAAAGACTTACAGAGTTGGAAAGGTTGGTATTTTTATAAAGTTCCCCATTCATGTGTTACTTTCATTCAGAACTTGTTGGTTTATGATAATTAAATTTACACTATTGGATGGAAGTATGTCAGAAAAGGAATCATGAGTGGGAACGTTATTCCATACTTATAAATGTGTTTTTACTTGACAGGAATATTCAGTCTGCAAAGAAAGAAGGGGAAGATTCCAGAGAGGCGATGAAAGAGAAGGTTATTGAAACTCAGTTTCTTCAACATCAGATAGAAGAACATAAAATCACACTAGAAAAACTCAAGGTACTCTATTCTTATTAATTCTGTATCATTCTAGTATATGATTCACCTTGTTCATCATTATTGTCTAAAATTTTATGACATTCCATCACAGGCTGAAGTACAGAGACTGGGTATTTTAGTACATCACAAAGTCATCCAGGAGAGAGTGGAAGCCATTGCAAAAATGAAAAATGAATGTGCCACATCAAGACAAAAGCTTGAGAAGTATGAAGGACTTCCACCAAATTTGGAACAGGCAGAGGAAATGCTGGCTCAGGTTAAACAAAAATATGTTCATACTGACCAACAAGTTCAGGCTCAACTTATAAAACATAAAGAATTGACTGTTAGTCAGATGTCTGTGCCTCGACCTCAAGCATCCTGGAACTTCAGATGGCCCAAAGATGAGCCAGGGAACACATAATACAGATCCTAGAAACCATATTTGGACTGTGTCTGTTTGCGAGACATCCGGTTCTGAGACCACTGGTTCTTCAGTTCCAGTTCATTTTCCTTCGCCTGGAACAAAAATCACCAACAAATGAAATCTAATATGCGAAAGAGACATTCTCACTATTTTATGGTTCAAATGCATGCAGTGAACTAATCTTTTGTATCAAGTTTATATTGAAAAAAATTACAATCTGGCAATTTTCAGGAGATGTTTAGCATATGCCCTGCATGCATGGTAAAACTAAACGAGGAAAACAAAAATATGATTCGGTTTATAATGAAGTGTATCATCAGTATGAACTGTTTTATATGATGTATCATGGACACCACAATTTCACTGTATATAACAATGTTGCCTGTTAATTTATCACTGATAAGACTTGGTCATCAGGAAAAAATGTTAATATTTCTGGGAGGTGAAATCAAATGTGCAATTGAATTAGCATACATATTCTACTTTAAGCTAAATATACTCAAAAACTAATGAAAGGAGGAACAACTTGGGGCATGGGCAGTCTTTGGTTTGTGACTTAAATATGAGTTCAATACAAAGAAACCAAAGGATTAAGATATTTAATTAGCAGGGGGAAAAATTTGTCAGTACTGAAACAGTGAAATTCTATTAAATGGGAATTTACAATTATACTTTACTTAACTTTAAATACAGGCAAGCCTTCAAATTCCAGTGCAAAGAGATTTTGTTTATTATGTATAATAGATGTGTGTAGTCTCCACATCTTCAGAAGACCACTGGTGACTGCTAAATACACAAGTTTCAAAATATGCATAGCATAACAATCATTTGTTTCAGTATCTCAAAATCCAAGGCTTCTAAAGCAAGTGAATTGGACATGAAGTGTGTAATTCATCCTTCTGTACAACTTTTATTTGAAACACTTTTCACTTCAATAAGAATTCAATGAGTTTCCATTGAGTTGAAGATTTTTGTGTGAAGTCTCCATTATTTATGTACAATTGTAACTAAAACTGGAATGTGTCAACAAAACTAAGTAAAACTCTATAGAAATACATGGTGATTCATGGGTGGTTCTCAAGCTGTTATATGTGAACAGATGGACAAATGTGGTAATGTTAATGGTGCATTTTTTGCAAATTTTTATTGTGAACATGCTCAAAACCTGTTTCCTGCACTGTTGCTTCCAATACCTCAGCACATTTGCAGAAGTGAGTTTTATTTTATGGCAATCAAAAACTACAGTGTGAAGGTTTGTGATGCCTATTTTTAGTAATCAGGCAACTGTTATGCTATAGACACTTTTATTTTCCTTTTTGCGTGATGCATTTCAGATTTTAGCAATTCCATTAAAACAATAGTACATAAATTCACAACTCAAATGCAGTAGGTATCATCTGCCTTCCATACTTATGTAGCCTAACTATTCAATAATCTAATTTTATCTGAGTAACCTTTATGCCATTTGATAATAGCAGAAAGTCTATGATAGTTGTAGTAGTTAATGTTAATGGTTTGGTTGTAACTGTTCAAAATGATGCTAAATGTATTTTTTCCTTGTTTTATTAATACTAAAGATAAACTTAATGCAGAATGTGTAATTTAGTACATACAATCGCACCGGCAAAAAAGTTTTCCTTACCAGACTACTGAAAAGCCAGATTTCAAATCTAGTCATTTTTACTGAACCACAACAAGAGTTACACCAGATCTTACGTTCAAGTGATTAGCATTCCTGATTCATATTTGGGAAGTCTTGCATTCAAATTTGAGTCCAAAGACCATATCCTGTGCTTCTGCACAATCCTTCCTCATAAATGTGGGCATAATACTCTAAATTACATTATGACTGTTCCATGTTAACTTTTACCAAACTACTAGAATTTGAACCAGTTTTTATCCATACCTGGAAAGCAAGATATGTAATTTGGTGTTTGCGCCTCTGCTGTGTAGTTGGCCCATCATTTTTTCTGTGACTGTGGGTTTTAATGTCTTGCTCCTGTGTCATCTGTTTGGTAAGCCACTCATTAGGGTCAGGCATTATTGCATCACCACTAACCTCAATCAGCTGCATGTCTTGTTGTTGCCTCTTTGCCCTTCGCCCACATAAACGCTGCAACTGGAGAAATACAATTCCATTATGAATCAAGAAAATAAACTGATTAATGAGTTGTGTACCAAAGCACAATCTCTAGTAGATGCATGGACTGGACACAGAAATTATGATTCAGCCTGCACGACATTGTAAATATTATAGTCATAGTAAAACTAATGTGATTTGCCTACTGCCGAAACATTTTTCACCTCACTACTGAATGTAGATAGGCTCTGAGGCCAACACAGAAGAGAATATCAACTGTAGAGATCATATTCATTGTGATGATGTATGCTTGAAATAAACCTGGGCACCATAAATAAAATTTTCAGAACATAATTAATTTCCAAAAACATGCGAGAATTTAAATTAATACAGAATATGCTACAGTAACAGTGTGGGCCATAAGGGAGGGATGGGAGAACAATATCAGAAAGTATGTTTCACAAGAGGCAGAGCTTTTTTAAATATAAAAGAAATGAAACAATGAAATGATTACAAATCTCACCAACCTAAAATTTATAACACACCTGCAAATAACTTAAAAGAACATGCTGAGGATAGGATTCCATGACAAATTATATGTCAAACCTGTAGATGATGCTTACGAAAACCTATAAAATGACAGAAGAATGTGTATGAAGAAGTTTATTGAGTATTTTATACTGAACATTTGTATGGTACTAATGTATCTTACTGCTTCATCATTCAATTGTAGATCGTCCTGCTGCAATGGAATGTAATCATCACTGCTGCCACATGTCTGTGTTGTAGGTTCCATATCATTCTGCCGTTGCTCATAAACTTCATGTCCACCCTGAGATGGACCACTTGCCCATGGTGATGGATTGAACTCAGAACTGAAGGCAAGAGGTTCATCACTTGACCTCAGTGCATCTTCTTTATTGGCAGAAACACTGTCATTTGTACCAAAACCACTATCTGCCATGACAGAAGATGCTGATTTTGTAGTGTGAGCTACATTTACTCCTTCAACGTTGTGGTGCATTTTCAAGGAGAAAAAATCACCCTCTCCATCTGATTCTTCTTCAGAATCTGCATAGTTTATTAAAGATGATCCTTTTTTAACTACGTCATCAGTTTTGGATTTGAATATAGTAGCTGCAGAAGTGATGCTTGGAGGTTTCTTTGTCAAAACATGAGGTACCAGTGGACGGTTTGTTTCCTTTACAGACAAATTTTTTGGAGCAGGAAGTATTGCAAACAGGCCAGAACCCATCTGTAACAGAGAAAATTTTATATACAGAAATGTTAGGTGACAAAGTAACATACAGAGGATTCACTAGTTTGCTTTAAGTTCTGATATAAATATTAGGGCCTATGAGAGATGAAGTAATGGTTGAATGGACCCAAGTTACATAATGGGATTTCCCAATTCATACACTAATTATCCCTTAATGTTTATCCTACTTGAGTGGGTATTTAAATTTTACCACCTTATTTGTGAAAAACATTATTTTAACAGAAAAAGATAAAAACTATGAAATAAGCTGTAGTTCGTTGAAAATACAACATTATGCAGAATGTCAAAATGCAGTGAATTTCCTTGTTGCCTAACATATAGGATGCATATTTAGAGGTGTTTTCCTATATGAGTTCACATTTGGCAACACAGGTATTTAAAACATTAATATTATAAAGGTGATAAGGTCATGAATGATCATATGTGGGTCACATCTTTAACATGAAAGTATGCATTAAGAAATGCATACAGTTTTTGGTAGAAAGACCTCAGTATTAACTTGCACCGAAGAGAGTCAGAATCAGTTTGGATTTCAGCCAGGTTTCCATCTAACTTTATAGGATACTTTTGGTTTTCTTCAGTCTCCAGTGAATCTTGGAAAAGTCCATCACCACTTCACAGCCACAATAAAATAATCATCCATTACATTCAAGGCATAAACTCTTCAGTCGAAACAGTGTTGGTAATAATCTACAATCGATCTGTTATGTACCAGGCAATGCATCTAACAGCTGTCAGCTGTTCATCACGGTGGGCTGGGTTCAAGTCTGTGGTAGTTCATGTGTTATTTGTATTGGACACAGTTTCACTGCTCCTGCCAGCTATAGTTTCACTGTTACTCCATTTCTGTCTACCAGCAGTCCCAAGATCTGCAATAGGCCTAACCAGGACACATGAGGCCATCCTGCTCTTAGTGGTACTCAAAACTAGGACTGCTGTAGTTTAGGGAAATATACTTCAATTTTATAAGGCAATTATGACTGGTGTGTGCTGTCATTTACTATGTAACATGATATTAAAATATGAAAATAATCTGAAGTACATATACTTACCAATGATGGCTTCAGTTTCTTCTTTGCTGGCTCTGATTCTTCATCTCTGAACTGTAGGAAAAAATGGCAAAGAAATTACAGTTTACTTGAATAGAACTGCCCTAGCATCAGCCACAAGCAGATGTGTTCTGAAGCTTTAACAAATTACCTTGCCAAATAGTGTGGGTGGATGGTGGACAGGTGCATATGGGGGTATAACTGTACGACTGATTAGAAACAGGATGGCAGGGTGTGGAATGTTATCATCTATCTCAGGATAGGGAACAACTGTGGGTTCTTGTGAACGTGGTTATGAACCTTCACACTCCATACAATGTGGGGAAATGCCTTGATCAGCTGAAGAACTATGACCTGCTCTACGACCTTGGAGTTAATCACACTGTTTTTTACCTTAACTGAGAAAATACTTATTTTACAGCCGGTGTCTTCAGTTTGAATAGTTCTACTTACTTCCTTTTTATTTCCACAGGGTATCACAGAGGAAGTTAACTACATACCTTTTCCATCACATACTGACCTTATGAGTTATTGCTGATAATTTGAAATTATAATGCATGCCATCTTGCATAACTGTTTTAAACATAGGTACTTAAATGGCTATTTTAATATCATGTGAAAACACCCACTTTTACATTGTAAACCGACATGTTTAGATGCTTTAGTAGTATTTAAACTAAGATACTTATTTTAGGTAGTTAAATATGTGTCATGCGTATTTCCTTTTTTCTCATTGTATAAGAGTTGTCCTGTGGTTACGTTTGGACAGACTCACTAAGTTATTGCTATACTCATTTCTTGGATAAGAATAAAATTATTCCACTCATCTTATTGGGGTATACAATACTGATAATAACTTGTAACTATTTTACTTCAGAATTATCAATGTATATAAACGTTCATGTGGTACATATTAAAGTTTAGTTTAGTAAGCAGGGATATTCTCTGTTCAGGAAAAGTGAATGCACTCTACTTCTGGCAAATGACCTAATAAATGAATCAGATGCTACAGTACATTTCTTAGCTTACACAGCAGATGAGATCACAGTATTGTGTGCTCACTTTTTAATAAGAGGAACTTCATGGGTTTAGTTCTGGGATTTTACAATAAAAAAAAAAAGATTATTATTGCTCACTTCCCACCCGATCATCTACTAGAACTTCTGCAGTAACAGATATTTCCATTTACCTCTGATAAGGACGGTATTGTAATCTTCACTGGATGTTTCTTTTGCAAGTGTTTGAAATTATTTACACTGAACCTCTCATCATCTGTTTCCAATGTGAAACCGGGCTTCGTTTCTTTCGGTGGTGGAAGAGACGAAAATAAACCCAAATTTAAGTCTTTTTCGTCTTGCCTGGCCGACTGGTTATCCTCACCGTCGCCGAATGTCTTCACAACGGGAGGTTCACATTCATCAACTCGTTTACTGTCTTCGTCACTTGCATTTTCACTTTCGTCACTGCTCCCATAATCCACCAAAGAAGACATTACACCTCAGTAATTTATAACCTGCTAAAGTGAACGTTGATAAGATTACAAATTAATAACGATTTGTGCAGTGGCCATGAATATGAAATATACAAAAAGATTAAAAGGAATCCATTATTCTGTACACACATCTAAACAAAAATAACTTTAATTCAGGATACAGCAAAAATACACAGCTATACCGTAATTAAGTTACGAAATCATGCAACAATTACATAAAACAGGCTATTCCCCATGCCGCTGAAAACGGACGCCTTCGTCTATTTAAAAATGACGTTCATGACCAACTTAAATTCATTTTCGGAAATCAGGAATATAGTTTCTTTGCCTTAAACATATTTTCATGATAACTAGATTCAACAACTAGTTACTGATGTTACCTTATATACATTAGTTGATTTTGTCATACAATATTACATTGAAAAAGTAGTAATGGTCAGGAAACTGGAATGTTGGTACAATGCAATCTCGGTCAGCTGTTTTGCTGACAGTCGTGATGACAGTATTGTTCACTAGACAGCGCACGTAGCTGAGGGCTGCTTCTCCGTATGTCAAATTTCTGAGCGAATTGCAGTACACCACTGGGTGTGGGTTCGTTGTGGTATGCAGTTAGGTGTGTGACGTGCAAGAGGTTTGCTGTTGGTTTACAACAAACCCTAGGCCATTGCTGAATGGTCTAGGGTAAATATAAACTGATACTTTGGACACGCAGAAGTAGATTCATATTTGTTGTAGGAGATATCTTCCAAAGTTGTTTTAATGTGGAAGTGGTTAAATAATTATTGGGGTCGGTTGAAAGAGTAATTCTGCGAGAACTGCAGCGCTGGCGACTGAACAAGCGGGCCTGTCTGGATCTGGGGGTGTGCCCGTAATTCCAGGCCGAAGGCCCACCAAAATGGGGGCATTTGACAGTGGAGGAACGGAACGTGATGGAAAGGGCGGGTCTCAGGGAGTGCATATGCCAGTAGCAAGTCAAACTCGAGGAGGCATACGTGTGTATAAAATCGTGGTGCTGGGAGATGGTGGTGTAGGAAAGTCAGGTGAATACATTATAATGTAATAAATGGCATTGGATAAACAAATGATGTCAACTCACTTTTATCTTCAGAAGCAATGTCTTATGTGATTAATTCATGTTTCGTTTTCAGCTTTGACACTGCAGTTTGTGAAACATAGGTTTTTGGACTACCACGACCCAACAATAGGTAAGAAAAAGAAAGGCAATGAAATTGATATTGTCCTTTATATTTTGTATGTCTGGCTTAATAACGGCTAGTCTAGTCTGATGAAATGCAGTTTTGATACTTTTGCACAGACGCAGATACTGTAATCTTTTTTGCGCGTTTTATTTATGCACATCTTTGTGGGTTAGGATAAATGACTGGAAGAATATGTAACAACTTTTGCTGATGCAGAAATCAACTCAGATGTTACCTGCAGTTGTAATCACAGTTCTGTTTATTCAACTAAATCATTAAACTTGTTCTGCAAGAAAGTTGCCTGGCTTGATTAGGTCTTTAAAAATGTTTTATGGTAAAGAGGGATCTTCTGATTTGCTTGTCAGGGTCTTGCATTATTCTGAACCCAGTGGTCTTCTTCTGCCATGGCAAATCAGGTTATCCCTCACAGTGTTGACTGTCGTACAATACACGTCAGGCTATAACAAGAACTTCAGAAATTTCTTCAAACTCCCAGGAAAAACAAGGCTTAAAGAGGCAAAAAATACATTAGAAAGGTGGCATAAGGTTACAACATCCAGACAGTTATACTGCAGTGCAAATCAGTCTCAAAAAGGGTTACTGAAAGTTATATGTCATTATGTAAACAATAGATTTATAATCAAGCACTTAAGGTAAACTTGCTGGTTTTTATAAATACAAATTGAATGAAAAGTATACAGTCAAATCTAATATAAGAAAAGGGAAATTAGAAGTAAGACTTTGCAGTTTTCCTACAATTTTTCATGGAAATGAGAATTATAAGTGTTCACTGCTGACCTTTGCTCATTCCTACCTGATGGTGACCCATAGGATTAAATATGTTGCAATTTTGTATAAAAACAGTTATGTTTTTATAATAAATTAGTTGTGTTTGCTGCTTCACAGTTGCTGCTTAACCAGTCTGTAATTTGTACATTTCATGTAGTTGCTGCAAGAACAGACAATGAAGCAAAGAAATGATGCCCTTGCATGTTATGTATTGAGCGGACATTTTAAATGATTAGTATAGAAATGTCCCAAGAGTATCTGCAGAGTCACTTCTTGAATTCTGAAAATTAATTCCGTAACTTCACATAGTTAAACATATATATATGTGTGTGTGTGTATATGTATATATGTGTGTATATATATATATATATA
>Ga0123355_10004546_pt1 | contig 20176 bp, 13 predicted proteins | sample TergutEmb28metaG_3_FD_89872 | JGI IMG/M metagenome (GOLD analysis project Ga0123355, IMG submission 89872) | Embiratermes neotenicus P1 segment gut microbial communities from Petit-Saut dam, French Guiana - Emb289 P1 | ecosystem: Host-associated > Arthropoda: Insects > Digestive system > Gut ...
CAAAAAAAATCACCCAAGGCAAACAAAAAATTTGTTTTTTGCAAAAAATTTGCTTCGAGATAAAGGTTGAGGGGGAAAAAAAAAAAAAATTTTTGGAAAAAAATTTTTTTTTTTAAAAAAAAAAAAAAAAAAAAAGTGTAAAAATAATTTCATTTTCAGGCAGAAGAACATGGTTACAAAAATTGTAATATCACAACTCCTGTTGTCAATGCATTAAATTCACCCTGAGCTTAATTTGTAGTCATTATTGCTGGCCCAGTATTGAACATACCAAAGCTAACAAATATGAAATGGTCTTCATGTTTATTATGTGAATAAAGAACAATGTCTGCTATATCCATACATATGAGACCCATTGCACATTATAGTGTTCAGATCCTGCAACAGTTAACACATGCAAAAATTACAAAACATATTTACTACAACACAGAACTCACAGAAAATGAGAGTTTTCTTTCCAGTGTCAGAAACTCATCTGGACATGCAGCATTCCAATTGACAGCATACAATCCATCTTCACATTTGACATATTCCTTCAGCTCGACGGGACGGAAATCTTGTGTATATACTTCTGCATGTAAAAATGTTGCGACTTCATGCAAGTTGCCAATTGTTGCACTCATCCCCACAATCTGAATATTTGCTATAAACATCACAGAAGAAAACTGAGTTAGTAGAAGAAAACAATACTTTGAAATCCACTTTGGCTCTCCTGTACAAAATCAAGGATTATGAGATGAGTGGAGCAGACACAAAACTACATCCCTTATCACTACTCAAAGGTAAATAACATACACCATAAATAAAATTGCACACGCAATTCTGTCTGTGTTTTCAATGAAGTAGTTGTGGGTGGAAAAGGAAGATATGGCAGAGAAAGTTCATAAAAGTGAAGTGCCCCTCTGGAAAAGCAATAACTTTTACAATGTGGCTGTTCAGATAAAAACATAACACATCAGGAACAATGGTTTTGGAATTACAGAAACAGATGTCACTCCTAGTGGTGTCACTAGTAAAGTGCGTTCTTTGGTCTTGTCTACTATCTTCATAGAATCATGTGTGAGGGGTGGGTGGGGCCCCAAATCACAATTTCACAGCAGCTGGACAAAGGACTGGAAAAATTCACTAGTGTAGCAGTTATTACAACATAAGGCAGGCGTCAAAGTCCTTATAGTGTGTTACTGGCACTCTCCTCAATGATAGGGAAGAAAGGGAGATTTCAAATAACATCACTAATTGCAACATGTTGCAACTGTTGGGCAAATAAAAGCTTTGTGCCTCAATGCTAGTGGCTCAAGTTGCACTACCATTTAGCCTCATAAGACCTGGTGAATTTCAGTTCACTATACATTTACAAGGATCATTCCATAAGTCATGGAAAATATTTTTCCTCTATCTCTCTCTCTGGAAAAAAAAAGGGGGGTAGAAGGGGGCAATAATATGATTAAGAAAACAGGAACAGACTACATATGTTTGAAAGTACATGACACATACTTGTAAATGTTACCATGAGCCAGAAGCCACTGGTAGGAGGCAAACAAACCACAAGCATTTTGAATTATGGTTTTATTGTTTCTCATGGCAGTTACTCATACAGACCATTAACAACATTTAAACCTGCCCCTGAGTTTGTCCATGGTTCACTGTCAACAATAGGAAAGACAGCCAACACAAACAGCACTAGATGATCCATTAATATGCGCCACATTGTGCCCATATGCTGTTTAAATGTCCTCTATGTTTGTAAATTGTTTCCCACGCAGTGCCTTGTTCTGCTGGGGGGATTGTATTATAGTCACAGGGACTGAATTCAGGAGAACAGAGAGAACTTCCCATAAGCAGTGCAAAAAAACATTCATAACAATTGTTACCATGTAAACCAATAAATGCACACATTTCATTACCATCACAATGATGTTTTAAAACATGTAAACTCCTACATATTTCGGGCCTCATTGGTCCAACATCAGGGAGTGTACAGTTTCATACAACGATCATTAAAACTTCCGGTCATCTGCAGTATGTAGAACTGTCATATATTCATCAATGTATCAATTATAGAGAGGATATGTGTACAGTAATTGGAGTAGCCTGTAGGTTTGAGTGTTTTCACAGTACCTATAAACACACAGTTCTACATACTGGAGATGACAACAAGTTTAACAATTGTTGTATGCACTCCCTAACGATGGACAAGTGACACCCTCAACAAGTAGGAGTTTCCATATCTTAACATGTGATTATGATTTTAACAAAGTGTGTGCATTTGTTGGTTTACATTATAACAACTGTATCACAACGCATGGAATGGAAAATGCAAAATTAATAACGGTCTCTGTTGCACAAAGCATGGCCTTAACATACAAAATGATGACAGTATCAAGCTCTTTCTGGATAATTCTTCCTAGACATACAATATAGCTAATATTGCAGAATTGACTTGAAATAATGTGCATTCAGTTTGGCCCTGTGGAATAGGATGACACACAAGAACGCTTAGGATGTCACATAGCAAGTGACCATCAGCTCCATGGGTGACGGATTTTGTTGAAACTTACTGTTTTCATGGAGACTGTGGATGATGATATTCACATGCCCTTGCCCACATTTCACTGAATCCAATTAACCAATTTAACATGCTATCCCCTATGTGACAAAAGCTTCCCAAAATGATAGCAGCGTGTCTTGCAACACATCCACTGTCATGCCTCAATTAAACAATATGGTACTCACTGGGAGTAATCGTGCACACTTTTGTGTACTGTCATAAAATCTCGAGTGCTGCAGACCCAGAAATCACTGTAAAGGTACTGGTCACCCCATGACAAGCCTATGCAGGCATACAAAGAAGAAGGAGGTATAGTTCCAAACCATTTGCAACTTCGCATTAGCAGTAGGTGTGTGGTCAGCACATACTCTGGACGCTTTACCCCCAGGAAAGACCTGATACCCATTGTACAGGAGGGATGGTGGAGAGGCCAGTCTGGATGGCAAGGAAAATATTGCCCCCCAACAGGATTCAGTCCCTGGACTGTCCAGCTTCGAGCGACTCACTATAACGACTATGCTATCCAGCTGCCAGGAAACCCTCTGTGATCAGCTAATTCTTTCATGATCTGGTGCATATTTTCTTCCATGCACTGTTCTATTGTAGCCATTGACATATAACTGTGAACGGGCATGGAATGGCCATCGATACAAAAGTAAGCAGTTAACACTCCTATCCTGAATGCTGTCTCCCACATTGAAACGGTTGGATATGGTACAACATGATCACCCAATGATTCACATAGCTCTGCATGGCAGCTCCATGCATTTATCCTAGGAAAACTGCTATTTTTATGTAAAAATGCTGTTCAACTTTACAAATTTCCATTTCCAAATAAAGTCACCTATGCAACAACACACATGAAATGCAAGTGCATTACTGTGCATATACCTCCATCTGATGGTAACACTTACAAGTACATGCCACATGACTTCCAGCGTATACACTCCATTTTTTACACTGCCACATTTGTGGCCCCAAAGGAATTGTTTCTGCTGCTAGCAGTGATCTAAGGCATAAGTCTGCAGCTGCTAGCTTGTTGGGATTGCGTGTTCAAATTCAGCCGCAAGCATGAATGTCTCTTATGAAGGTGGTGAGTTGTCAGGTACAGGTCTCTGTGACAGTCAGAACTCTCATCCAGAGGGGTTCTACCAAGGCTGAGTTTGCCAGTGAGTGTGATCAGGTGCAACAATAATCTCTAAACCTACAATGAGTAGGTAGAAGAGGTCAGACTGAGAAAGAAAAGAAAGAAATAAAGAAAGAAAGAAATGGTTTCTATGACTTATGGAGTGACTCCCAACAAAATGTTATTTTTTAAATTAAACCTCTAAAATCTGGGTGTGAGTTATGGCAATCAAAACTACAGAACCAATGTATTTTTGTAACTGTAATGCACAGCACGTGACACAAAACATAAGACGAAAATGCATCCCTTGCTCATGACCACCTTGCATGTACATCACTTTTGTAAGAAGTCCTTCCAATATGGACCCTCTCCCACTAGAATCACCAACAAGATGCAATTCATCCACAACAAAAAGGCCCAACTCTTCCAGTCTTTGTGCTTCAATTAAGCTGTTCGTAAGACCAAGGGCCTTTTCAATGGTTGCTATATAAATTGTCTGCTTCCTGCGGCGTTTTGGAGGAGGATACTGGCCCTTCCCAGCAGCATATTCTTCCACAAAAAAGTCAAGTTCTAATCCAAATGGTGCAAGGGACCGGACCTACAGACAGAGATAAAAGTCCATTTGGCACAGCTATCAAACACATACTATATTTGCAAACAGCAACATCAAATCACCAGATTCAAATACAGTAACAAACCCAGTAGTGATTAAGTCACAGTTGTACAGGTCACTATGAACCCTAGCTTATTTTCCTTCTTTATATCTCCTGCAATTAAATTACTTTTAATATATTTCAATTTTATGTTTACAAATAGATTATTGTGATCAAAATACTCATCACAGAAAGCTCTAGGCTCCCAAACTGCTTGTAACATTGTGTATCGGTTAACTGACTGTACTAGGGCAGCTGAGAGACTAATGGGCCAGTTGAATGACTATGTTGGGGCAATTATTGACTATACTGTGAAAGTCAAGTGACAATACCAGGGCAGTCAAATAAGTATACTAGAGCAGGTAATTACATTAGCAGTCAAGTGGCTAATCGAAGCAGTTAAGAGACTACAGCGACAAAGTCAAGGGACTATGCTAAGGCAGTTATGTTGCTACAGTGGGTCAGTTAAGCCAATATACTGAGGCAGTCAAGTGACTACAATAGAGTAGCTGTCTTTAGCAGGGCATGTAAGTGACTTTAATATAGCAGTCAAGGGACTATCCTGGAGCAGTTACATGACTATACCGAGAAAGTGGCTAAAAAATGACTGTAGTGGTGCTGTTGTGCTAGTATAGTGGCTGTACTGAGGCAGTTAACCCTTTAACTCCTAACGACCACTATAGTGGTCGCACCGCACCGCTAACCTCTAAATGTTGCATTTTATATATTTATTCAACAAATATAGGTACTGAATATTTTAAACATAGTATATACTCTCCATTTTTTCCTCTTCAAATTTCAGTTTGTTTCATAAATCTAACGTATTTGGTTCCTGTATTATTCACATTTTATATACAGAATGTGCTAAAATTTAAAAAATAATCCCGGAGCCAAAAGGTTAAGTGACTACTGTGGCAGTTAAGGGACTATAGTTGGACACTAAAGCATTTACACTGAGGCACTTAAGTGACTACACTGCAGAACTTAAGGGATCACCGTAGTAGAAAGTCCAACCAATAGCTGAGATAATAGTGCTCAAGGTTTCCCCTCCGTGAAAACTGATGTACTCCATCCCCATGTCAGACAGCCCAAAGCATTCCTTGCTAGCTACAGTTATCACATCTTCACCAACATTCCTGTACAGAGAAAGTCTAAATGAGGGTGAAATACAGGAAAATATGCTGGAAGGGGAAGCATAACAGTTTGAGGCAGTTGACATGTTGGTCAATCCACTGGACTTCTTTCTGGAGCCTCAGTGTATATATAGCATGAACTTCTGCTTACAAGTCACTTTGAACAAAACAGCTTTAACAAATACCACATTCACCCAAAGCATAATAATAACGCTGACAACAATCATAATATAGTTCTAGTAAATTATTCTTGATGCAATAAAAAGAGTACTGCAGATGATTTTATGATAATTTACGTCTTAGAAAAGTTTTGCTGGGTAAAAATTTGCCACCAGTAAAGATCAAGTAATAAGCAGCTTAGTCAGAAGAATTTTAAAAAGTTTTCCTCCAACACAATTGCAACACACAACCTTCTTACTCTTTACCTTCTCTTGCACAATGGCAACATATGGTAATATAAATATAACATTCTTTCTGCGACAAACAAGTTCTCGGAGTATCATAATTTCAGCTACTAATGTCTTCCCTCCACTGGTTGGGAGGGCATAAACAAGGTTTTTCCTCTGCTGTAGAGCAACCAAATTTAAACACTCCATTTGCCAAACTGAAAACAAAAAATTAAATTAAAAGTTACATTCATGATTACAATTATGGTAATGGTGGCATCAGTGCATGTCATATTTGACAAATCCAACCAGCCAATTCAGAAATTTCACCCATATGCATGCCTCTGACCAACAAGTAACAGGAAAGCCTGACAAGTTCTTCATGCTTATGTTTCAGTTCCTTTTCTAGGTTTCAGTCCCCCCCTCCTTGATTAACTTAAGCAAGGGTGCTAGTGATATACTGGTAATATATAACATATTATTTCAAGTTCATTTTTTTCCACTTTTTGTCTGAATCAAGTGTCTGTGCATGGAGTTACTTGACTGGTGGCATTTAATTTGCCTTCTTCTCCTGTCTTACTGTGAGAACATCCCAGATATTCCAACAGTCTTCACTGTATTATTTCCCCCTGACACCTGATCCTAAGCTCACATATAGAAGTATTTACTTGGTATAGGTTGTTCAGTATCAAAGAATAGCTCTTTATGTTCTACTGCAAGTGAGTATGTGGCCTCCTCACCCTTTCACATAATTATGAAAACAGATCCAGTTTCTGAAATTCTGTTCTGTCCTGAATACAGAATGGTGGATCAGTCCAGTGACCTCATAATCTTAAACAGTAATGCTACTTATTTTCAGCTCCTGTATAAAAAACACCAACCATTCGCTGAGTAGCAGAGGAGGGCTACTAGAAAATTCCACTAACCCAAGAAAAATTGGAGCATACTTCACTGACACAGCTCAGATTTTAAATTATCATAGTACAATAACTATACTAAGTGACAGGCTTCAATACCAATACAGCAGAACCATGCAAACTTTCTACAAATGAGACAAAGGTCAGAGATATGGGAATCATTGTTAAACAGTGCATATACACATTCATCAGCACACATTTTCAAGTTTACAATTTTTTTTAATCAGGACCACTCAGTAGTTTTACTTGATAAATTACACAAAACTCAGCAGCAGCAGTTATGAAAAAACAAAACTTTCTACTAACAACAGACAAATTTCACAAGTTTCCTCTTAGAAATACATTCCAGTAATTATTATATACAAAAAACTGCCTGTACCTTCACTCTAGCACATCCATATACATATGCAACTCATCACTTTAGAGGCCTAGGTTTCATCCCAGTCCAGCCAAGTTGGATTTTTGGTAGATAATATGGCATTAGGGCAAGTTTATCTCTGAGTACTTCAGTTTTCCTGTCACTATCATTCCACCTGTGCCACATACTCATATTCATCCATCACCAATACTACACAAATTTGGTAACTAACAATGTTACCAAATGAGAACAAAAAAGAACAGTTACTTCAAAATTTTTTAACCTTTTTCCTACCTTGTGAGGGGCTGGGACTGCACAATCTGCATAGTGACTAGGTTACATGATATCATGACCAAAGAATCGTGGTTTGATTCCTGGAAGAGAAGAGGGATTTTTTCTTCTCCAGAATATCCAGACCAGCTCTGGGCCCATATAGCCTTCTATTCAATGTAATGGGGCTTCTGTACCCTGGGAGTAAAGCAGCTGTGTAACGAAGCTGACCACTAACCTCATCCGGTACTGAGGTTAAGAATGAATGATGCCTTACATCTGCTACTCCCATTACGCTTCATGGTACACAGACGAACAATTTTACCTTTACTTTTCATTCCTCCTGGTGACTTAACTCTACTGATCCCCAAAAGAAACATGGCTGCCATTTTATAACACACAAAGCTAGCAGCTGCATATAGCAATAATTACCTAAGAGGTTACATGCAGTCCCCTTGAGGACCCATCAAACTGATTACAGTCATGCCATATAGTGTAATTCTGACTTTAATAATGAATAACAACTGTACACAGAACTTACCATATAGGTCAGTAATTCCTTTAAACTTGTGTATAAGGGATTTCACGTTCATTGGTAAACCGAAGAAAGGACCATCAAAATTATGAGTAGATTCTTCACATGTAATTAAGGAACTGTTTTGGGGTACATGCTCATCATTAACTTGCATACATTTTGTTTTGGGTGTTATTGGTTTCTTTACATTAGTAATAAGTGTGCGTTTTATCTTCTCTCCCAGTGGCATGCTACTCATCACAGGAGAATTTGGTGTAGCAAAGTCTTCTGTCTCTATACTGCTCAACGCAACTTCAAAAAGTGCGTCATTTTCCCACACAACATCTGTGCTTTGAAAATCTGCATTCAGATCAGATTTAACTCTTACATCTGAATCCTTAACTTCAGAATCACTTGGGACTATGTGTTCATAGATCATCCGATTCAATGGACAATGACTGTCACAAAGAATTTTCATACACTGTGTCCCAAAATTACAGCTGGATGCAGCACCTGGCTGTCGTGTGGACTTCATGATTTCATCACTAATTACCATATCACTCCCTTCTGGGCAGTTATGTAAGTTTTCACACTCTATACCCTCCATATCCAAATTTAGGTTCCTGTTTTGGCTGTCCCAATAGTCCTTCACTGCACTGTCTAAATCAATTGTTTCTAATATAGATTCATCCAGAGACAGCATTTGGTTCTGTGTTGGGCTCTTGTCAGCCATGATGTCAAATGACTCACCACATATATTTCTGTGGGCACTTGCATCTTTATTTGCCCTTACATCTCCTGATGTAATTCCTTGCACCAAACCTAAACTATGCTTTCCCTCTGGACTTTTAATTGGAGTAACATTTCCTAAAAGGTCATTAGAATATCTGCATGCTTTCCCCCTCCTTCTCCTTTGCGTTAAAGTTTCATACTCTGAATTTTTAAACATCTTTCTTCTGAACTGTCGTGGTGTTGATGTCATGCTTGGCTTCACTAAGGTTCTTTTAAGTAACAATGGCTGACGCAGGTTAACTGGACTTTGAGGGTGACTTCCTAATTTCCCATTTTGTTCACATCCTGAAATTAGACAAGACTTCCTAGGGACGACGTTTCTAATTATTTTCTCCTCCATCTTATACTGGTTGACATATGGTACACCTGTAAAAGTTAATATGAGCTACATAAATTGTTTCACCTTGACCATGTACCTCATTACACATATTCTATTAAACAACCATCATATCATACAAACTGTTACATCATTCCTGTCATTTATTTTCTACATTTTGCAACAAATCAACTTCTGGGAGAACATCCCAAAACACTAAAATAGATACACAACATTCTTACCTATTACATATAAATGTGTCAAAATTAGCTTATCTCCCTAAGTGTACAGCAATGTTCTCACTTAGGATGGCTGGTTGAAATAAAATATATAGGAGTTTGAATCAGCATCAGTTGGACAACATGCTTGTGAAGCATCAATTCAGAAAGAATATGAATGATGTGCGGCCACTGTCTGGAGCAGATATTGACTCTGACTATAATTTACTGATTGCAAAGATCCATACTAAACTGCAGAAAATCATGAAATCCCAAAAGTGAAAACAAAGATGGCATCTGGAGAAGTTACACGCTCAGTGAAAGAAAGTGCAAGATACTCTAGAAGTAAAACCTGGTGCAATCAAATGTGAAAGTGGGAATATGGAAGTGCAGTGGAACAATAGTAAGAAATGTGTGTTATGTACTATGAGTGACTACTGGGGAAAAGATGACAGGAAAGCAAGAAAGCCATGGATTACACAGGAAATGATCAATAAAATGGATGAAGGAAGGAAGTAGAATGTCAGAAACAAAAAGGGAAGGAAGAAAGACAGAACAGTAAGGAATGAACTTAACAGAGCCACAGATAAGGCCAAGAAGGAATATCTTGAAAGCATAAGTGACGAGATCACAGAATTTAAATGAACAGAACATTATGATTTAAGGTATATGAAGACAAAGCAACTAGGCTGGAAATAAAACCATGGGATTCAAAACATGAGCATTGAACAGTCCAAAGGGAGTATAACAGTAGATGTAAGACAAGTACTGAAAATTTGGGAAAACTATATTACAGAGCCATATGATAGAACTAATTGACCAACAGATCTAGATTTTGAACTTGAAGAGGAAGTAGATGCAGACAAGAGAGGCCCTTATAATTGGCAAAGTGAAGATGAAAAAGTTGTAAGGGATAAGAAGGTTAGGAGAGATGATGAAGTACCTAGGGATGTACTCATACTGTTGGGAGAAGATGGTATCAGAATGATCACACAACTGATCAACAACATATATGAAAATGGAGTGTGCCCCAGGGATTTTTCTGAAGTTACAGTAACTACCTTAAAGAAACCAAAAGCTACAAAATGTAGCAACCATCACACAAGCAGCCTCATTACACATACAGAAAAAGAGAGTAGCAAGGATATTTAGAAGAAGGATTGAAAGGAAAATTCAGGATGAACTTGGAGAAGACCAGTGTGGATTTAAAGGATGATAAGGAACTGGGGATGCTATGGATCCGTTGTAAGACAGGATAGAGAATGAATGAAATAAAAGGAATGATATAACATAGTTTGTGTATTGTGATAGATGTTTGATAGACAATGGGCTATTTAATTCCTAAAACTGGATCTAATACAAAGGAGGAATTCTAATTATTCCCTACAAATATGGAAGTAACTAGAACTGTATATGCACCAACACCACGGAAGACTTATTTGTGTATAAAAAACAACATTTATCGCTCAACATATTAACACAGTCATAATTTATGGCATTGAATTCACATTTCATAGTACCAGAACCATGAGAGTTGCCAATCTTGATAGTGACTGAAACATACACGACACTTGCTGTAAGTAAGGAAGATATGCAGCAAGCTTAGTCATAGCAAACCAGTCTCAAAAAGAATAATGAGACTAGATTTGAGCTTGATGGATTAAATAACTGCTGTTCTTTCATGTACATAGATTACTTGTAATTAGATTAAACCTCGCAGCCTAACCTTGGTGGAAACTTTTCTTCCCACTTTCTGTCACTGAAGTGCAAGCTTGAAGTTTGACCACGTTGAATGAAACTGACGTATTTCCACATATGTGTGATATCCACTACTAAACTAAAATCTCAGAGCATAAGCTCAATTATGATAAATATTTCTGCCTTGAAGTTCTGTAAATAAAATGAAACTTCAAAGCCTAACTTGTCGCTAACACACAAGGTCAGCATTGCTGGATGACAGTTTTTATTAGGAATGCATATTAACAACCATAAACTGATCTTATGTGACATCGTCTTATTGTGTATTTCTTATCATTAAAGCATTAAATTAACTGATAAACACAACCGTACAGATTTAATATACTGGTTTTTATTCAGCACTACAAGTTTCAGCTGTCTCCATCAGTCATCATCAGGTAGGCAACAGTTTACATAAAGAATAAAAAGGGGGTGAGACCTCTCCTAACAAGCAGTGGTGTAAAATTGTTATAAATAGTCATCTTTGTCTTGTCTTATTTTACATTACAGTTTTATGTATAAGTCAATACACTGAATTATGTCGACATTATTATTCTTGTTTTTAAGCTTTCGCCGTGTTCTAAATGTAATTTATTCCTTTTTGGGTAATTCCCCGGCATCTGAGTTCTAATTGCCGACGTTTCAGAACTCACTATCGGTTCCATCTTCATAGGCAGGTGAATACTTCATTCACCTGCCTACGAAGATGGAACCGATAGTGAGTTCCGAAACGTCGGGGAATTACCCAAAAAGGAATAAATTACATTATTATTCTGTTTGACAGAATAATAGTTATCACTATTATACAACAATTTCCCACCACTGATTGTTAGGAGAGGCCTCTCCCTTTTTATTCTTGTTGTGAACCACTGCCTACCTGATGATGGCTGATGTGGACAGCAGAAAAATATAGTAGTGCTGAGTAAAGAACCAATACATTAGATCTGTATGGTTGTGTTTATCACAGATGGCGGGCACTTGTAAAGGCAATAATGAAATTTCAGTTTCCATAAAATGTGGGGAATTTCTTCGCTAGATGAGAACCAGTTAGCTTCTAAAGAAGGACTCTGCTCCACTGAGTAATTAAAGAAGTAACTGTTGTGTTTATTAGTTAATGTAACACTGTAACCATGAACTGACTTTCTGTTAGTACAATAACCCTTCAAGAGCTAGAGTTGCTGGACAAAGCTTACCGTTCGTGAATTAAATAGTTTTGGTTTTTTTTTTTTTTGTGTTTTTGAGTTGGTGTTGGCAAGTGTGGTCTAATATTGTATCAGTTGGTATTTGTGCCTGGTGTGACAGCACGGCTCAGTGATTACTACCTGTGCAAAAACATCTATAATTTAAACACTACAGAAATCTCTTTTCAACTGTCCTAGCAGCAAATGTATTTGAGGATGGAATTTTTGATTCACTCACTACACATTCACACATGTACTGACCTTGTAACAACCATTTACTTCTGCAACTTTCTTGCCCTGCTTTCTCACCTACACGTTTCACATTTTTATTCCTGGGCTGTATAGACAGCCTGAGTTATTTCAAAATCATAGAGCATAGAGTGGCCCTAATGCAACTGTTAAGTCACCATCAAATTTTTAATTATCCTAACTCTTTTTACTTTACTAGTTAAGTGTGAAGAAAAGGGCAGTAATAAGTGTTAGTCAAATGAAAGAGGTCTGTGCTCATACAGACCGATTTTCTGTAGCTTCTCAACAAAACACATCCAAACATTTTTCCTTATCATGAGACAAACCAATCACTCAATGCCATAAGTGTGATACACTCAGTGAAAACAAGAAGTGGGAAAGCGCAGTAGGTGCTAGCATAAAAAAGGTGGCAAGTGCAAAACATGAGAAACTGGAGGAATCATTAGCAATATGAATGGGGCAGTTAAATGATAAGTGGTAAATCAACAGACGAGGTTATTAAGAAAAGGGTGAGATGATTTCAAAGTACTTTACACTACACTCCTAATACATTCTTAATTTGTAATTAACATCTTTCTATCATTTTAAGTAAACTTCAGGTGTATTCATTATAGCATTTTTTTTTATTTACTGCCACCCTTAATACAATGCCATAAACTGCAGTTAAAACACAGCAGCACTATATCGGAGGTTGACCATAATTTCCATTATCAGAAACCAACATAAAGGGGATGAATCATCTTAGGATAATGTAATCACCAATCATTTGCAAGTTTCATATTGCTGTTTTGCTTAAAAAGAGAGAATTCTCCTTTGATCACTCCTTGGTTATGAGAAAATAATATAATGCTTCACTGTGGAGGTTATCCTGCTCTTGACTGCAATGTTTGGTGGAAAATATGTCAAGAGATGAGGACAAAAAAATTATGTCATAACCATTACCATACAGTCCTAAACTTGATGTTCTCACTAAGACGGTGATGAATATTCCCCAGCCTTCTGGTGTAGGATGGTGTACAAGTCAGTCAAGATACCAACATTTCAGAAGAGCCCACTTGCTCCATCTTAAATGTAGTCCAAGTTGGACAGATATAAGCAGTATGATAATTCAAAATGTTCCTACCTACACACCAATCTACTGGAACCTTCACTCTTACACAGCTCACTCCACTTTCCAGAAAGCCTCTAGTACAACTTTGACTTGATAAGAGACCTGAAATGGCAAGGATGTAGTTTTAAGTCATCTGTGAGATAAAATGCATTTTTACAGTAAAAAGAGTCCCCAGGTTGAATTTTGATATGACAAACATTCCATCTGATTATATAATTTATCTTGCCTTCTGAAACTGCTTTCCTACTAAATAAAAGAACAAAGAGCAATCAACACAACAGGACTGCCTGCAGTATTTATTTCTGCAATATGTTTCAACCACAATGAGTCATCTTAAGTCTAAAATACTACTAAAAATACATAAAATGGTAATATACAATTGCATAATAGCCATTAGTCTTGCAATATCTCTTACACAACATGAATACAAACATGGATTAATAACCAAACAAGACATACAAACACAGTCAATATTCCCTTGTTACCTGCAGTATACTACACTAGAACACCATGAAAAAACAAGAATACTTTATAATTTTTTAACAATTAATACTTCAATCAATATACGAGGAACCACAACAAGTATTTTCAAAAGTGCAATAATTTATGGCTATAATGCAATTGTATGTAATGCTTTTTTGTGTTTTAGTAGTATTTTAGCCTGAAGCTGACCCATTGTGGTTGAAACATGTTGCATAAATAAACACTAAAGACAATACAGTTGTGCTGACAGCTGTTTGTTCCTTTGTTTTGTGAGTACTACCTGTTTCATTTACTAATATTGTATTTGTCAATAGCATTGACAATGCATAATGACTTATAGCTGTATTTAATATTGTAATTGGACAAATTCTATATCCAGTGGTATCTTTAACCAAAGATGGATCTATGGGATTATTAATAAAATTATAATTAAATTATAATAAGGATGCTGAATATTACACAAATAATGGTTTCTGAATGATGTCTTAACCATCTTGAACAAATTGTTTAATGGCAATATACATACATAGAATTTAAAAAAAAAAAAAATCATAAAATATTTTGCTAACTTTGCTACAACAGAATTTTTTTTGTTATATTTACAGGAAATAAGAATAAGACCAAAAATTAGAATCGATTAAATTTCTTGGGCAGGAGATTTACAGAAACTTCAACTGACAGACACACGTTGAATATATTATCTCACTGGTAAGTTCAGCATATTTTGCAATGAGGACAGTCAAATCACTGATACAAATATAGAAGTTAGCATTAGTGTATATTTTTTATTTCAATTCTATCATTTTATACATAACTTTCTAGAGAGATTCAACAGGCACACAAAAGTATTCAATATCCAATATAAAATAGAAAAATAGGAGGCGTTAAAAGTTCCCATGTAGGGAAATATTTAGGAAGTTCAATACTGTTTCATTTTCCAGCAAACACTAACTTTCAATATTATCATTTGTTGTGGACAGTAAAAAACAATTCCAAAAATTAAGCTAGACACAATACAGGTACACGGCATAAATGTGGCCTGCTAAATATGAACCTCAATAAATATCAAAAAGCAACTGATAATATTAAAACCAAGTTATTCAATAGCCTCCAACTTGCCACATTTAAATTGCATATAACAGTAATGTATCCAACATTAAAAGAGAATCTCCATTACCTGGCTTATCCTCAGTACAAGAATCATGTCACTAAATGTAGTCAGTTATTACAAAACATAAAATGCTGATGGTTCGGTAGTTTAATCTTCCCTCACTGCATATTTACATTATGTAATGTAATGTGTATCTGTATTTGAAATGAATACTCTTAACCCTAACACATTCTGCAGGCTTGTTTGTCTTATAACAGCTTCCTAGATTGTAAATGAATTGTTCTATTCTATTCAAAATGAAATATTAAAAAAACTGGCACAGTCATATTAAGTACTGAATGGTGAAAACGTAAGCATCCCAACCTCCACATTTTAATGAGCAGTTCAACTTGCAGAAAGATAGTGTTCGAAACCTTTTGAAGAAAACACTTCTCACATACCAGTACAACTATATCGAACAAAATTACGGCCACTGTATTTTCGGAAACTGCCTTCCACTTTACCATTTTATTCGAAAGAAAACTAAACAATCTGAAAGCATATCATAATCCATTCCCTCTCCTCCCATCACACTGCGCGCCTTTTCAAAATTTCGTATATGAGGATCATTGGTAATCCGTGCCACAGATCACCACCATGTCTGGAAAATGTAAAACACAAACCAACTTAGGCACGGAAGCGTAAATTAAGAAACTGAAGTGTTTAACTTAACATAGAGTTGTTAAGAAGCTAAAATTCAAACGTACTCAGTTTTTGTTCTATGCGAATCCTGAACGTGTGGTATTCCTTCGACGGCGGATTATAATTGTAATCAATGGCAATTACAGATATTTCGTGCGCAGTTGGTACGTGTGACAGATTTTACATATCACATACGTATGTGCTGATACTAGATGATCTTGTGCTGATAGAGAAGTACGTACGTGGTAGAATTGTGTAGAGGATCGTGGTGTTGGTGTTTAGTTGCGATTGGTAGTCGTAATTAGCCGAATTATAAACGTGTGAGCAGCAATTTACTATGCAGCAAAAGGGCTGAAAGATTTTTAATGCGTGTACATTTTCCGGTTAAAGTGACATGGCATCTTCCCTACTAGGTATGGAGATAGACACGACACAAAAGACTGCAGAATCGCAACTTCAGTTTCAAGAATTTCCTGTTTCTAATATTGGAGGAGCCGCCGAATTAGATGTGAAATCATCACACACACTGACACTGAATCATTCCCCAGATACTGGCTCCGATGTAGAAGGACCAGAATCGGAATTGCTGGGAGGTGGTAAAGAAAGTCGGTCACATTCATTTTGGACACTTGAATACTACCAACAGTTCTTTGATGTTGATACAAATCGAGTGCTAGAACGCATTGTGTGGTCAATGATTCCTCGTCCTGGTGTCAGCTATTTGCAGCATTACATTAAACCCAACCCCGATTTGTATGGTCCATTTTGGATTTGTGTGACACTAGTCTTTTCGATAGCAATCAGTGGAAACCTTGCAAACTATTTGCAGGTAGCAGGCATAAGAAGCTACCACTGGAGATATGATTTTCATGCAGTTACATTTGCAGCAACTGCTATTTTCAGTTATGCATGGCTGGTACCTCTAGCACTTTGGAGTATCTTGAAATGGTGTGGTGGGCAAGAAACTAGACTGTCTTTTCTGGAGATTTTGTGTGTGTATGGTTACTCACTTTCCATATATGTTCCAGTTTCAGTACTTTGTGTCATTCAGATTGAGTGGTTAAGGTGGTTGTTAGTAGCAGTAGGAGCCGCCCTCTCAGGAATAGTACTGTTGACGACAGCTTGGCCTGCTGTTCACGGTGATAAGCGGTGCATTATCCTTGCAGCAGTACTGGGTCTACATCTGTTGCTTGCTGCTGGTTTTGTACTGTATTTCTTTCATGGACCATCGATGACAGACAGTACTGTTGCTTCCACGTCACCACCAGTATCTTCATCAGCAGCAGCCAGCCCTGCACCCAAGGAATGAAAATTATTGTGAAAATGTATAATCACAGAAATTAATACTTTATATGCCTGTTTGTATAAACTGTTATTACATTTGTTGTGGAATGAGTGACACAATGTATTTGAAAATCAGAGTACATTGGATTCCTCCTATAAATATTCATTGACTAGTACCTTGCTTGCTTTCATAATGTATTAAAATACAAACTTGTTTGAGGCTTTCAGAGTTGTGTTAGTATTTGTTATTATTAATCCAAGATATTACCCAAGATTTGGGCACTAGTGTGAGGTATCAGAAGATATAGAGAGCTTTTAAATAAACTGAATCGAAATTATTAATTGTACCTGAAATGATGCATGTTATCTGAAGCATGTGTACAAAATATGAGTGGTAATAATAAGTGACTGAGCCCAACAAAATTGTTACATATGACAAACTTACTGAAAAATAGCGTGTACTATATAGTAACATTTCCAGGATTGAATTTTGGATGGTTATTTTTTACATGTCTATTTACCAGTTACAGGGACTATGAAATTCAAGCTGATGCTGTGCCACAATTTAGTTTAAATAATGCTTTTCCAAACATTCTTACAACTAAACGACATTAATCATACTCACGTGAATGCTGCCTAAAAGATACAGTGTGAGTGGAAATGTCATTCTTCACTTCATAGAAAGTTTGAACAGTGTGAAACCCACACATACATTTCTGGTATGTAATCTGGTTAATATTTCAAGCCAATAAGCAGTGTTTGTCACCACCTGTAGCAGTGTGTGTAATAGCATCATATTCCATGTGTGACTTTGATGTCACCTAATTTGCAGAGCAAATTGTAAAAAGTATAATAAGCATGTTTGTTGATAAAGGCATGAAGATTACTGAAATGTGATGCCATGTCCTTTTGGTATATGTACTGATGCTGCATCCTACTGTGATGATGGAGAGAGGTGGTTCCTGTGACACGTCTGGCATTACATCCCAGAAAGCAGTAATTGTCACAGCCACCATATGGGAGCTTCCAGTTTCACTTAAAACGGACTTTCAACACCAAATACATTGATTCTACTCCCTGCCTCTTGCACTCCAAAAATGGTGGGGTAGCCATTCAGCCAGTATTTACCCCGTTTTTAGTATTTTATATTCTTGCATCAGCTGGTGTAGATATTTTATATTCTATGTATACACATATATACACACACACACATACATACATATTATATTTATGTTTTTGAAGGTGCAGTTATATATTGAGATTTTTTTGTAAGTGTGAACTTGATGGAAATGCTGTACTCCACTCCCATCAATTGAGGCAACCCATTATGCACACATTAACTTGGCTGTACAGACTGTTCATCAAAATGCGGTTGTTAACCTGTGTGTTAACATTTTGAAGGAACAGGTTTTTTGGTCTCTGTTGCCTTTTCATAGCTCGTATTAACAGTGTACTTCTGTGTTAATATGTGAGACTATGAATGTGTGTGTCAGTAAACTTTTAAAATTCTGATGTTAAAACAAGCTGCATTAAAAAAAAAGTTGATCATCTGCAGTATGTGTCATGCCAAACAAATAAGTCATTGTAGGTAGAAACATGGGACATAATATTGAGAAATATACAGAAATTACCAAATATGTATGAAGAATTTGTAGTACTAACTTAGGGACTAATGACATTTTCGCACATAGACATGAAGTCACGAAAATGTACCTAACTGAAAACGTATCATGCCTTTTCCTAAAACAACAGCTTAATTAGGTAGAAGAGTTTGCAGTTAAAATTTTATTCAGCCTTTTGGTACATCCTTATATTTTGAACTGCTTTTACCTCCAAGATTTTTACACGTCATGTGCTTGGTGCATTGATTTAAAGACCATACAAGGAGAATTTAAGATCATTAAGTCAAACATTTATCTGTTTACTGCATAATTAAATTTCAGGCTGTTTCTGAGACCATTGTCTGTTCTCCCTCAAGTAACAAAAGTATATTTCTTGCTGTTATGAATGCTTTTCTAATATGATGAGTGGCTATATGTTCTATATTTGATAGAAAGGTATCAGTAGTTTTTCTGTGGCTTGCAGAATGCATCAGCAATGGACTTTTGACAGTAATGGGACTGTTTCTGCCACACCAGAAAGATACGGTTTTCGGAAAGTGTGATTTGCAATCACGTGTCACACTTAACAGTAATACTGTGTAGGGGTAGATATATTTATCACATCAAAAGAGTTAATAACTAATGGGTTAGTGAGAATGTGCTTTGCACCACATGTAAATGATGTGTGACACTTGGGATTAGAAATGGTTTAACAGAACCAGATAGACTTGCCAAATATATAGTAGAAATGTCCAGTGGAATGACCATGTCATTATAGTGGGAAGTGATACCCAAATCTGTTATCTTGAACAGCAATTACACAAGTCACTGGAAATAGCTTCATTAAACATTGATTCTAGAATTAAGTAAAAAGTGTCTGCATGCATATCCAACCTGCATGACACTTTAACATAAAGCATGTACCACATGACAGGCAAGCTGTTTACTTGTAGCACATGAACATGTGCAGTGGAGCTGCTGGAGATAATAGGTATCCTTCATGAGTAGTTACACAACTCCTGTGATAGTTCATTTTGTTATTCTGTCCGTATTATCAGGACTTACGTGTTCTAATTTTTATTACACAGATATTCTTTGGAAAAGCAAAATGGCTTTACATTCAGATACAAATGGTTACACCACATTTAATTGATTTTGATTTGTACTTAACAACTTAATATGCTGTTAAAAGTTATGGAAGTAATGAGGATTCATTCTGTATTTTACCAGCTGAATAAACACTCCTCTAACTTAACATGTAACTTTTAATGCATTTAAGAGTGTGTTATATTTGATTTTGAACTGAACATTGATTTGTGTTAACATTAAAACATTTTTTAATTGTAAATTATTCCTTTTTGGGTAATTCCCCGGCGTCTGAGTTCTAATTGTCGACGTTTCGGAACTCACTATCGGTTCCATCTTCATAGGCAGGTGAATGAAGTATGTCAGTGGCAGGATTGTGTGTGGTATATATATCTGGTTAGGTTTGGAGCGGGGAAGTGGC
>Ga0123355_10004547_pt1 | contig 20171 bp, 7 predicted proteins | sample TergutEmb28metaG_3_FD_89872 | JGI IMG/M metagenome (GOLD analysis project Ga0123355, IMG submission 89872) | Embiratermes neotenicus P1 segment gut microbial communities from Petit-Saut dam, French Guiana - Emb289 P1 | ecosystem: Host-associated > Arthropoda: Insects > Digestive system > Gut ...
AAGAAGAGCCATGGTGGGTTGTCTTTTTTGCCGGCCCACTTTTTTTGTGATTTTTTTTTTTTTGAAACCCCAAAAAAAAAAAAAAAAAAAAGACAAAGAGAAAGGGGGGGGGGGGGGGGTTGCTTCTTTCAGACTCCCACAAAACAAGTGTGGTTTATAAGTACAACCCACATCGATCTCAGATGATGCAGAAAGCGACAGTCTGCAAAACAGTAGAAATACTTTCCATCTTATATGTACTGGACCTTGTGCAGCAACTGAATTCTCCTCAGACCGATATCCATGTTAGGGAATTCAAGTATAACAGCTGTGGACAGACTGACGCCACCTTCACCATGGAGATCGAATCTATGTCTCAACACTGCTAACTTTCTTCAGCCACTCGATGTGGTAGCTGGCCTCAAAATTTCCTGATGCATCCATCTTGATATGGCTCAATGCATTTACTTGTACTATTACTGAAAACTTCAAATTTATATCCTTCGCCTTGACTACCCTGATGAGAAACCGGTGATCAAAACAACCACATTCTCTTAAACAATTTCTCACTGTTTTCTCTCTCAAAATGCCCATTTCTACTAAAGTTAAAGTGCCAAACGCACACAGGAATCCCAACCTGATACAATTTAACTCTCTGGTACAAAGTCAAGACCACAGCAGGTTTTCAATTTAGACGCTAAATTCTACTGTTCATCACACCATAATTATTTCAAAGATACTTTAGGCTCTAATCTTTCAATAAAACAAGCACGTGGTGAAGAATTTTGCCTGTACATTAAGTTGACCAATCACACAATCAATTTGTCTGGTGACTATGAATAAAAAACACGTGTGAAAGACCAGAGACATTTAACAAAATATCTATCTCTTCTTCGGGGTTTACTTTCTATCACCACCAAAACTTTTGTGTACCTTGGCTACAACTTATATGCAAACCATGCAATTTGGAAATAAAATATGCTCCTTTAATAAAAGTTTTCTCATTTTGGCTCTTTTTAGTAAACTTCCACTGCTTTGGGTTTTAAAAAAATTTGATGAACTTCAGAAACTGGAGAAAATTGTTTACTTTGCTTCATAACAGGTATATTTATGTCACACAGTATGATGGCATTTTACTAGCACAATGGAACAAGTAAACAAGATACCTGAATGAAACAGCATCATCTGAATGGTTCTGTTACATCCCAAAAACTCTAATTCATCACACTACATGGTGATAAAATACAGCTCCCAAAGTAAAACTTTAAACTTTTCTGAGTATTCAAAGCACAACTTTCACACACACCTTTCAGGTAATCTGTTGATAACAACTACCTGCAAATGGATGGGACAGTGCTGAACACATGACCTGTGTACATAGGTTACTTTATATTCCTGTCCAACTGCCTCAACCATTCTCACATTTTTTTTATTTATAACCATATAGGCAGGACCTAGAGCCGGTATGGACACTATGAACAAGGAAAATCTCATGCCCCTGTTGGGATATGGACCTCCATTCCCTGTTCATCCCACTGCACAGCCAAGATTTTCTCAAAAATATATACATTTCTTTGTCCTCACAACTTTAAAAGAGATGAAACACATGTTCTGCCTACTGCATCAAAACACAAATGTGTGTTGCAAGAAATAAAACTAGTGGCACATACAAACACATCTTTTTTATATGTTCTTAGAATTAGAGTCTAATTAAACAATTTTGCAAGTTAAAGGTTTCCTTCCCTTTGGGCTAGTTAAGGTTAAGTTTCAAATCAGACTTTGTAACTGTTCCATTTTATCTTGCCAGCTTTGCACCCTCCCCCACAGTCACCCCTATCTTCCAGAACAGACATGTACTTAATTAAAACGATGGCTAAGAATCTTCACAAGGAACTTCTCATTTAAGGATTATCATAATGATACCTTCAAGGAGTCCGTTGATATAGAAAGTACTGGCTTCTTTCCGGCTCTGCTTGTTTTCCCTGCACCCCACCTACGTCTCCGAGTCACACTTTGAGATGGCTCCAGAGGCATCCCTGCAAGTGTTACACTCACATAAATACCAATTTTCCAGTACAATACTTACATATACTTAACTTAGATGTAGTTCACAGTACAATGACATCACTGCAGCCTTTAAAATGATCTTCCACAAACATTTAAAAATAACCACCAATATGTATAACGAAGAAATGTAACACTTCAACAAATTCATTATGTGCACTCTACCTCACTACTATTTGTGGCTAGTAGCAAGAAATACTGAATGACAGAGAAGACCCCCAAGCTGTTCTGCCATCAATGCCTAGGTCTTCCAGGTGGTCTCTTAAATTTCATCTCCAGTGTGATGATACCAGAATACAGTGGCTATGTTAAGCACATGGAAAAACATGTAAGTTTTACCTAATAATAAAAACACTGCATATTACTTTTACCTGACTGCTCAGATGTCTTCCGGACATTCTCCTGAAAGGTAAAAAAAGAAACATTAAAGAAAGGTCATGGTAACATAAAAGAAATAATTTCTTACATTACTCCTAATATACTGCACCAGTTTCAAATCAGTATACAAAGTGTTCATATAATGTCACTATGTGAACAGAACTTTGTGGCCAAACAGTGACACTTAACTCACTTCCTTATTCACCTACAATATTCTTATAACTTCTGTCAACAGTACTTTCGAATATGTTTAATCAGCAAACTAAACAACACTCATCACACCGGAAAACACCATCACCACAACCCAAAAGAGAAAGCCAAGTCTGTCACAAGATACAGGTGATGTTTATCACTTTTTTCGAACAAGACAGTACTATACACCATGCATACAATCCACAAGGCCAAACTGCAATCAGCATTTTTATTTACTAATCCTAAGCAGTCCCTGTGATGCATTTTGCCACAAACATACAATAACATGGCAGTCTGGTGCAAGAAAAATTCACCACAATGCACTAGCACACTTGACCTTACTTCAGCAGCAATTCTTAGCCAAACACCATATTCCAAAGGTCAGTCAACCCATGTAATCCCCAATATGACTTTTTCCTCTTCCCTCAAAGTAATCCTTTGCTGCCACAATTAAATACCTGGTGGGAGATACAGAAGACAGGAATTTAAATGAGACCTGCATAAGGAAGGCCATCAAGGCCATACAGACCAAATGGACTATCAGATGAGGCCAAAACAGTTCTATTAAGGCCTAACTCAAGATGGATGATAAATATTATAATCTTAACCAAGTATTTGGCATTTTGAGCATCATACTGCATGTTAGGTATATCTATCAAAGGAATAAGAACACCTTGAAACGTAAAGATTTGATGATGTGAAAGTAATCAAACTTCGTGCAATGCAGTAACTTTTAGAGAGCCCAAAAATGGAGTATGACAGGTGCTTCAAGTAGTGGAAGAACCACTGCACTAGGTAATTCCAAATAGAATAGGCCTACTTCAGGGGCGATCAGTCTGTCATCTAATCAAGTTTAGTATTGCTAGTTTCACAGCAGACGGCCAGATGCATTTTCTTCAGGCTTCGCATTAGGTGAGGTTAGAATGCAGTGCAAGATTCTGCAGATCATTCTGTAAGTCACTGTGTGTCACAAAACAAAAATCAACATTCTCTCTATCTACAGTTGGTCTGATTAGGCATACGCTAACACTAATCAGATATCATTTGGTGACCAACTATGACAAAGAGCTGTAGAGTGGACCTGTGTGCACGTATTAATGCACACACACATGTGCACGCATGCACACACACACACACACAGACGTGTAAGTGCTCAGTGATTACCACTTCTGATTATCAAGAAGATTAGAGAACAAATTAAAGAAGAGGAAGAGACTTTTATTTTTTTCTCAAATTGTACCTGGTGGCTACACAGTTTGGAAGAAGTGCTTTGATATTCCACCATAACAGAGCTCTACCACACAAGCCTTTGTGAATCAACAAGCCTCTCCACAACTCCAAAATCAAAAGGCTATGGCATAACTGCAGATAATAAAGATGGTAGTTAAAGTAGTGAATATAACCAGCTCAAAACAGTGTTAAGATGTGGGTAATAATGCCAGGAAAAAGTTTGTCAAGTTATTATTAAACATACTTTATCCTCCTTGGTACATGGCTGAGCATCATCAGTAGCAGATTCAGTGTTTTTCACCTCAACTTTAACATCGGCCTTCTCTCCACCATGTGAATTACTTTGCTTTGAGCTGCAAAACAAAATGCATGACACATATGAGTGCAAGAAACCACAGAGAATGTAAAGAAATGAACATGTGCTCATTACACCTTGGCACTTCCAAATGCTACTTGGTTTCTCTTATCCAAACCTAAGATGTAACACCATTGACAGTCTTATACATGCTGACAGTAGGAACTGCCCAACAGGGACAGGTGCAGTACACTAAAGCATGCATTACCAACTACATCTTAAGAGCATCTATTGTGTCCCAACACGCAATACAAGGTATGAGTGTGTGTTATAATTTACACACTGAGAGCCAAGCACATGACGTGTGCAAGGTCAATCTTCATGTCAAATTCAAACAAACTTGCATCAAAAATGCAACACTACCCTTGGAGTGTGAGGGACATACTTATATGAAGTGTTATATCATGGTTTCCTGTAGCAATTTGTTAAGGAATGGCCATGCTGAACAACTTCTACAAATACAGTAAAACCTCAATTTTACACTTTTGTGAGAAACATATAAAATAGCATACACCCCACAAAACAAGGTTCTTATGGGCATTTGGCAGGGACCATACAAATGTGCATAAAAGTGCGGACAATGCAGAGTGTGAGATGTAGAATTGACATTTCACTGTATTCAGTCTGAGATGATAAAACAAAGTACAGTTCAAAGGTTGTATAAATTTATTTCCTTTCATACAGCCCCTAATTCTAAAGAACTTTCATAAACTGCAACAATAGCAATACTTACAACGATCTCCTGAGTGAAATTTTCTCCCTTTGACACTGAGGACTGCGAGATCTTCTACGGGACCGCCAACTTGCCTGTCTGTCAGAACTACTGTTCCTACTGCTGTCCTTCTTCTTATTATGCTTATCAGAATGTTCACTGTCTTGAATCCTGTTCCGGCGACTGGACTCTCTATCACCCCTACGATTTACCTGCTTCCCAGGACTACGGCTGAAGCTACGACTACTATTTGATTCTCTGCTTTGTCTACGTCTTTTTGTTTCATGTACAGGCTTCTCCTCTGAAGAGTCACGAGTATGTGACCTTTTTTCCAAAATAACATGTTTTGTTGCAGTTTTTCTGTCTGATTTGTCCCTTGATGAACCCTTTGTGCTGTCTTTTACCACTGCATCATTAGCTTCCGTACTTGATTTAGATTCTTCATGATACGCAGAAGTTTCCTCTGATGAATCATGAATCTGTCCCTCTTCAAGACAATTTGTTAATTTTTTTTTCTGTGATGAATTATGAGTAATCAAACTCTCTTCCAATGAATCAGCCTTCTCTGCACTTTCTTGCCTTTCTTCTGGTCTACCTTCTGATGAATCTTTCATTTCATGTCTTTCCTCGATTTCAGCGCTTTCTTTCGGTTCCTCAGTAGATGTTCTATCTCCATCAGTTGAAGAACAAGCTGCATTCTCATCTTCTTCAGCGTAAGTTGTACTTTTAACTTCCACATCACAAGGTTCTGATACCTGAACTGTAGTTTCACTGTTATTCACTCTTTCAGGTGAGAAGTGTTCAACATTCTGTAATTCATCTTCTGACTTTGCTTCTCCAATAGTACTACATTCTGGTTTCTCTTCTGGCTGTTCCTTGCAAGATACAACATGCAAGTCTTCTCCTTCATTAGAATCTTTCTGTTCTACCACTTGTTCTTCTGACGCTGCTTGAATACCTGAACTATCTTCCACAGAAATGTCATCCTGCAGTGTCCTATCACAGGACTCCTGAGCAACACAAAGCTTCTCAGAAATCTCGGATGAAATACCGTCTTTCAGATCAGGCAACTTCTGAACAGGTATGTCTTCTTGAACTTCAGAGTTCTGGACACTCTGTTTATCTTCTGCTGATTCTTGGCCTGTTTCATCAGCTGCCTCAACTGGATCCTCATTCTGCAACTTTCCTTCCTGTCCCTCTTCAGATAAACTCTGACTTTGTGCAGACTTCTCCTCTGATACATCCCTCTGTTCATCTTTCAATGTCACTTTTCCTTCTTCTTGTATGGTTTCTGACAACTCCTTCAAATTCTGTCCCTCATCTGATGACCCTGACATGGTCTTGTTTTCTTCCCCATGATCATCTACTTCTTCACATTCCTGAGTGTCTGGTTTATCCCTGTGAGTGCCCCCCGTTCTACTCAATCTGCAACCACAGTTTTAAAAATAAGAAAGGTACACAAAACTTCAATTAGAAATGTTGTTACAACATAAATAACATTCCAGTGATAATACGATGGCCATAATTTGCACACTTTTCATGTGAGCAGTAAACAAGCAGCAGTTCATTTTGCACATGGTATACCTAAATGTAACTCTCCTTTGACCATGAAGTAAGCAACCTTCTGACACAAGTGGTAGGTCTAGATGAAGAGCTCAAATTTTATGGTTACCTCTGCAGGGTACTAAAATTATTAAATATTCAAGAAAACAACACATCTAGATAACACCAGCTTTGTATTAAATGGCTGCCCATGGCTCCTAGACATACAGTAGCTGGAACATGGAGCTAGCTACTTATCTCTACACAGCAGCAAACACAATACTGTATGGCAAATTACCTGTGTGGCCCTTGACACCTCCATGATATTAGGCCCAATTGCAAAATTACCTTTAAACTTGAAGCATGTATACATAACATTTACACTCACATACTGTCCTGCCAATATTATTCATAATATGAAAACTGTAAACATTTTTTAGACAAAAATGTGTTTTGGCCATCACATTCACATAACGGACAAAAGTGTCCATTTTGGCACCTAAAGTTTAAAGGTGCTGCTGCTTCACTTCCTGCTGAACCTTGTACACCCTTTTCTCAATACTATTGAGGGCTGCAACTGCATTACCAAAGACATCAAATTTTTGTCTGATTTCAACCCTTTGGTGCCAGAATTAAATGCCAAGTGTCATGCCCAGGAGACTCCAATTAAAACGAAAGCTGCATAAAAAGGCCATTAAATGGCTGTCACCTATACCTGATTCTCTGTGTTTTGAGCATCAGACTTTGTGGCAGATACACCTGACGTAAGGCGCCAAATGATAAACCCACCCTGAGTTTCCTCAACAGATTTCAATGAATGCCCCCAATATAAAATTTCACGAAAATCCATCTACTAGGAGACAGGTAGTTCCATGCATATGAACAAACATTAATGATGCTAACAGTAGCTTTTCACAACTTCATGAATACACCTATAAAAAAAACCTCAAAACCTAAACTATTGGTTAAAAAATTAATGCCATTTAGGGATTTCAGTACATTTTTGAGATATGTGATTACCCTTTTCATACCCCCACTGGACTCGGTTGAAAATTCAAGCCTCTGATGGACTACCAACGTTATGGAACCAACATTCAAATCTAGTCAGTACACCAAAACTAAAACAGCATGAACTAAAGCTCCGCCTGGTTATTTGTCATGTGTACAAGTCTGCCTTGCATTCCAATACACTACACAGGGGACTTTTTTTTTTTGTTGCAACAGCCCTGAGTGGGCCAGGACCTCCTCATTCACGAGATTTCTAGATTACACATTCCACACCATAGTCGGTTGGACTCCTCTGGATGAGTGATCAGCTGGTCACAGAGACTTCTACCTCACAACACACAACACTCACAATAGACAGACATCCATGCCCCCAGCGGGATTTGCACCCACAATCCTAGCAGCCTTAGAACATGTGGCCACTGGGACCAGCCAGTGGACATTTACAACACTTAAAAAATCTCTTAGTAGTACAATATTGGACTGAGTTAAACAATTTATTTAGTCAAACAAATGAAATTATCATGGTATGGAATCATATGTTAAAATACATGAAACTTTCAATATGAGACTGTACGCTCTCACCACAGTGCTAACAAAGATTCAAGACTTCTGGAATGTCACACCACATCAATTTGTAAACAGTTACCAACATTTTGGAGGAGACAGCTGCCTCCAACTGCAAGGTCAGAGTAATACAACACAGGACCAAGAATATGGAGGCAGCAGTTATATTACTGTTGCATAAAAACTGAGTTAGTGACGGTTCACCATGCGCCCTTTCCCATCATATCTTAAGCCCCTCCACTTAACTCTCATAAGTGTCCACTTTTGACACTGCTTGAAACTTCACTCTGCTTGTGCAAGCCCCTCAGTCAACACCTCACTAAATGTCTTGGTCTCATATTCTAAATGACTATCTGTTAAGAACGGCTTGGTATGGTACAAAAAGCTTTGGTGTTTCATTTTGGTAATGCGGCCATTCGACAAGCAAGTTTTGGTTCCATGGAGTGGAAGCATTAGACAGTAAACTTGGTCTTCAGTCTGCTGAATCAATGCTGTATCACAGTGAGTTATACAGTTGGGTCTCATTTTAAGATGGGGTTACATTCTCAAATATTTGGTTGTAAATTGAATCATCATAAAACGAGTACCATTTAAATGGTTTAAATTGAGATAGGTTCATGGGCCAAACAAATTAGTCAAATAATTTTATAATTTACAACATTTCTTTACATTATGAGATATTTAATTTAACGAATTATGTATATAGGAAATTACACAGATAATTGAAAAAAATATCAAATCACTTTTTATTTTGTTGAAGAAGGCCCAGTCCATGGTTCAGAAGACATCAAGAAAGAATGTAACATCAACTGTTTTCTTTCTTTTCTCTCTTTTTGATGGACGTCATGGGTAGGAAAATCACAATCAACTTAAAAGAACTGCATTAAAATAGAAAAAGAAGAAACTCATGCACCCCAGAAACAAGCTAGATGTGCATTAAGTACAGAAACTACGCTTGAGTTGTGACAGTGATGCACCACAAGTCAGGAGTGCTCAGTCGGACTAGACAAGGGACGTGAAAGTGAATCGTCATACAACGAACCATCGCAAAACGAGACCCTACTTTATATCTGTTAATCTGCCTTAAATTTTAATAAATGTTGTTAACGTTGTCTGTTAAACTGGGTCTTGTATGGAGCTATACACATTGCACACAATCCCTTAACTTCTACTGGCTACCCAAGAAAACCATTAATCTGGACAGGGTTAACAAATATTGGCACTATGTGACATTTCACATGCACTTTACTATGCAAAATATCAACTTGTCTCAAAATTTTGAGTCTTCACAGGTATTTGAAGTAAGATTAATGGAAGGCAATAAGAATCTTCTCTTGAAACAACAGAAAAATACAGCATGTAGACACACTCTAATTTCATACCTTTTCCGTCTTCGTGGACTTGGTTCCAAGGTCTCTGGTGGCCTCACTATACACAATTTTATTTTTTTTATTTCACCACCACCACCACTTCCACTGTCATTTGAACTCTTCACCTGCCACAAAGAACTCTTCCCATCCCTGTCTTTGTGTCTCAATTCAGGAACTTCAGCCTGTAACATCACAATATACAAAATTACTTACAATGTTCAGTTTGCAAATCCTCCCCCAAAATATTTCACATAAAAACGAAACTAAAAAATTAGAAGATTTCTATTAGCAACAAAATATTAATACTTCTTACATTACTATCCTCCAAAAAAAATTATGTATGGTTTCTCCACACTATCCGTCTGTGCACATACACTTCAATGTTTGAACCACTTGACAGAACTTGGTATTAAAGTCATGCCAGTTGAGAATACTCCAACGCCATAATTTTTAATTTCCTACAATTAAAACTAACACCATGGTGGTCATGCACACAGACCTGTGGGGTGTTAATACTAATAACCATGGAGATAGTAAGGAACTAGCAACACACTGAGAAAATGTAATGTAGTAAGAACCTTTACAAATAAAAAATCACAAACAAGTAAACTGTGAATGTGTATGGTTGGAGTGATTCCACAAAGGCTCCAGCTTCAGGCATAGCAAGTGTTCGTGAGCCTAGGATCATGTCACATGTGAGGGGAATGTGCCAAGTTGTGTGCACAAAGAGCAGTGTATATCTGCAATCAGAGTGGTGGAAGTTAAAGTATCTTTCAAACCCTTTCATGCTTGCATAACACATCACCAGCCAGCATATGAGTAGGATGCTGCCCGGTCACTTAAGTTTAAAGGAAAACGTTGAAAGGCTAGACAAAGGAGGTTGTACTAATCTTCAATGGCTGAACACAACAATGTCCAAGTAATTCAATTGCTGTCTGCCTACATAGTACCTGTCCTCCACAGCAAGGAGGACACTTAGTATACGATACATGGCAGCTGCTATCACGTGATTGAGAGGGGAGGAGCATAAGGTTTATGAGACGGTGAACGTTCTCACTTAAAATGAGGCAGACTTTGTGGAATTACTCTACCAATGACCATAAATTTACAGTTCTTACTTACAGCACTACATACAGAGAAACAACTGAATTATAACAGACAACTTGTGTTGCTCTTCCCAGAACTTGTGATGATAGCAGCAAACAAACAGCCTTTCCCTAGACACAAATTAATGAAACCACTTCAATTACACTACTGTGTGGGTCATGACAACAAGACACCCTGTGAATCTTCCACGTGTCAGCCTTAATTATACAAACATGTAGAACTCTGTCACACAGACAACTGTTAACACTGCTATTTGCCATATGAATGCAAGGGTCAACCTTGTCATCACCTGTCAACATAACAACTGCATGTTGCTTGGGTACAATAACAACACACTATAGTACAACCTAACTGGTGATTTTGTGCACAATCAAAAAATGTTTTCAGTAAAGCTAACATACCTACATACTAAAATAAATGCTGACAACAGTGTCCCCTAACATCCAAGCACACTTCCCCAGATGAAAATCATACATGCTCTAATCTGAAGAATGTATTAAGTTACACATGAACCAGGAGTCAATAAATTTTTCAAAAATGTGACACCCACCTCAAGGTTGTAGGTGCCAGAAGGGTGACATGAAACCAAGGACACAAAAATAACAGGCACCACCGTAAGTTCCTGCACCCCTGACATTAATACAAATGGTGTATGATATAAAAAGAAGTGCACAGTTCATATTCGTAAATTTCTGCATGCTTGTTCATGAGCAAAATCAGCTGTATCTGTCTTTGTGGTGTCCACAAAATCAGTTACCAATATTCTGAGCAACACAATGCATAAGCTAACACTGCAGAGAATTCAATGCCAATTCAATGGGCTGTCATCACAGAACTGATGACTGGTATCTGTGTCATGAAACGTAAAAGGCTACAGGAATAACCCACATTTCCCTTGAAAATTAAGTTCCAGAAATCATGACAAGTTCATTTTGGTATGCCGCATAACTTGTTACATCAGTGCGAAATACATTGAAATAATGGATGACACCACATTCAGGCAGTAAAGTAACTGAAGTGGTTTTTCAGTCATACACAAAACCACCCACTAGACTGTGCATTAGCAGGTTACTGCCCTAGTCAAGAGTAAGTGGCCTGATGGTAATATGGCTGCAAACAAAGAAATGAACCTCTCTGTACATGTTCGCTGGAAAATCACAACACCCTCAACACCTACGCACTCCTGATAACACAAATCAATGTGTACTAGCAGTACTTGCCACCACAGCAATATTATGGTACCTTACCTTAAGTCTCTGTCCCCCTCTCTGCAATTTAACCTGTCTACAATTCTGATCCAAAACTTTGCTATGATAAATTATGGATTCAAACAAACAGTCAAGAGAACTTTATGTACAGAATCAAATGAAAATGGGGTGGGCAGGTGATGATCAAGAACAGCCGTAAACTTTCATGATTGATACTCACAGCACCCCCTTCACCTTCCCAGAATGATTTGTCTTCCTTCCACTCATCATCACTTGGAGAATTGTCTTCAGTTTTAGCACCTCCCTCCACACCAGCAGTCTGTTTCTTACTAGACCTTCGATTAGCAGACACCTTTGGAATTTCATCTTCAACAGCCTTGTCCTTGGCATCAGTACAACCTTCACTTCCTTCTTCCTTCCCCCCTTTTTCTTCCTGTCCCTCTTCTGTACCAGCCTGACTAACTTTTAACAAAGCTTCATTTTCTTCTGTGGCTGAGTCAATATGATCAGACACTGACGGTGACCTCTTCCTCCTCCTTGAATGTCTGTGTGATCGCCTAGTTGCTTTCTCTGTCTTCTTTTCTGGACATGGTTTTTCTTTCTCCTTTGCTTTGTCACTTTTTCTCCCCATTGCTCAGAGTCAAATTATCACTGAAAAATAACAGAGTAACTGGTTGTATTGGCATTACAAATTTGCAAAGCACTAACAAACTCATTGTTTTCATACATTAGACCTTTCCACACAATCACTAGTACCCCACAGAATTTTTTTAATCAGACTGTTAAAACCTTCCTACTACTCTTTCCAGTTCCAATTAGGCATCAAGTCATCCAACACATTTCTTATTACATAATACATGTGCCAGAAAAACATTATTAAATAAGACAAAAAATAAGTAGTAAAAATGAGCCTTAGTTATTATTACCACTGCCAATTGGTGCACCAAACTCTCACTTCTTATTGCACAAAGCACATTACGATAAACCATTCACGTCTATATTGAACCTTTCACGTCTATATTGAATAGTAAACAATAAAGAACAGCATTTTTCAGCTGGTCTCAACCTCACACAAACAAAACTGCACATGGAATAAAAAATTACTGTTGGCTAATTACACACTTTATGTCTGTACCAAACGGGGACACACATACGATAGAGAAGTCACTACTAAAAACTGAAACCCATCCTCAAAGACCTTAAAAGACATGAATTTTACATATGTAAACACATCAAAAGGGTGTAAAATATTCAGTTCCAGTAAGCTCCTTGTTTATAATTAACACCAAAACACTCAGTTACACACACAGTGTACAAAGTACATATCTACATAACTAAAGGTTTGTGACAACTATATGAAGGCGACACATTTAATGGGCTTGTTACATTGTCTTATGTTTTAAAACATAAAACACTGGGGGAGCTGGCTGTTTCCACCGCCACATAAATTCCCTGTATAAACAATGGGGCACACAGGAGTCCTGGAGGTATAGCAGCAGTTATTCTTAACTTTGTGCTATAAATGGAGATGAGTGGCCATGTGCACCAGTTGCTCTACCCCAAGGACCCAATGAATAGGAGGTTGGTTGGGCCTAAGAGCCAATCTGGATGTGTTGGAGAATAAAAAATTTCTAGCCCCTGCCAGGATTTGAACCCTAGATCATCTAGCCCATAGCCTAGTCACTACACTGACTATACTATCTTGGCTCCCTGTCCACCATCTGGTAGAAACAAAAATTATATAACCTACTAGCTATAACCCCATCAGATCCAAGGGTGACTACATTATCCACTTATTAATCCACCTGTCTTTCATCAGGCCTCATTGCAATTCCTGCACTCTCACAAATGAAGCCCTATCATATTCATGCAATCAAGGTCCCCATTCAACACCCCAGCATGGAAACTTGACTACCACAGTAACCAAGTTCTATCATACCCATGGTAACTGGTTAACCAGTGTAACCCAGGTGTAGACTGATAAGAAAAGTAGTCATCATAGCAATTTGGGTCCATAACCATGGCAACCCAGAAATCAATGTGATACTAGAAACCACAGAGAATGGTCCCCATTCAAACCCAGTGTGTGAAGCCACAAACCAAACTCTGTCATAATCATGGTAACCAACTTTCCATGCAAACACAGTAACCACAGTAATAACAAAGCAAACGTTATCGTGACTGTGCCAAAAAAAGTGTGACTCATTCGCACCACACATACTGTATGAAGCATACTCTGTTGTTTCCACTGGATTGGGCCAGGGATGCAAATTAGGTCAATATAATGGACCTCAAACATTGGGATTCCCAGTTTTTGTTTGTATCTCATGACAGGAGCACTCAGCTTCCAGAAAGCTGTATTTTCAATAATAAAGCAAGATGATGAAATACATGTGTGAACTCCAATTCCATATGAGTCAGATCCCTCTGAATGATGGAAACAGATTCAGCTCCCAAAACAGTTACATGTTTTAACTAAATCTGTTGAAACAAAGTCCAAAATATTTATCAATTTCCGTTCCATGTGTTAGGTCCCTAAGAATCTCAGCCATCCCCGACAGGTTTTCATGGTATGTTGATCCCTCCACACAAATTCTTGGAGCCTGCTCCACTAGGGCTATTATTACAGAAATAAAACTGGAATATCAAGGTCAAGTTGCTATGCACAAACTCAACAGACATAATTCTGAAATGTGCCATCCCTCTTGTGTGTATAAATAAACAGGTACAGGTATTTAGTCAATAACACAACAAATATTTCTAATGATGTTTATTAGGGGATGATAACAACTACATGTTTCGGCCTATTCCGGCCATCATCAGGTTTTCATCCAAAAGAATATTAGTGTTTAACAGATTTATGCGGTTATGTAACAATGGTGAGATCTCATCATCTGTGGTGTTGATTATTACTACTAGTAAGAGACGTGGCTGGGAGTGGGGGGTGTTCTGTAATGTGGGTATTGTGCTGACTTGGGGTGCAATGCTCGCATAGGTGTCTATTTTCGTTGCAGCTGTCCTATGCAGGATTCTAGCTTATTGTTTATCCATCATCAGACTGAACACAAGGATTACCATAAGGAATATAAGATAGAAAGCATACATGTGAGTACAGACTTTAATTACCACTCAACTGGAACTCATCGCACTGAACTACCAATCCACACGCACCAACACACATTTTTCGTTTTCTTTTCTTTCTCCTTTCCACAGAACCCATAAGCTAACGCTCCTCGACGATAGACATCGATGATGGATAGACAATATGCTGGAATCCAGCATAGGACAGCTGCAACAAAAATAGGCACCTACACGAGCACTGCACCCCAAGTCAGCACAATACCCACATTACAGAACACCCCCCACTCCCAGCCACGTCTCTTACTAGTAGTAATAATCAACACCACAGATGATGAGATCTCACCATCGTTACATTGTTACATAAATCTTATAACCACTTTTGGATGAAAACCTGATGATGGCCAGAATAGGCCGAAACATGTAGTTATCAACATCCTCTAATAAACATCATTAGAAATATTTGTTGTGTTAGTGACTAAATACCTGTACCTATTTATCTCAACAGACATTTCAATCCAAACTATGATAAGAGGTATTGTATTTTAATACGTAATACTTTAAAAGCTATTTTGTTATAAAGTTGCCCCTGTATAAGCAATGAAAATAATATATGGAAGATGTACAGGCCCATTCATTGTTGACATCAACACTAGATATAGGTTAGTAGGTACCCTCATGACATGGCCACTCTATGCACAAGATCAGCATCAGCTACACAGCACTATCTGCACTGCAGAAAGGCTGCCCTTTCATATTACTTACAATAATGCATGAGTCCAGATTTATCCACTGCTAAAGCGTTCTTTACTAACATGGTATGTGAACAACTTCGTGTATAGTAGTAAACAATACTGTGCACTTCATGTTATACAATGAATATCAGTGCCACAAATATATATTTTATAAAAAAAATCACTAACACAGCAATTACACTATTCAAAAATTATACACAACGCTACAAAGAAATTAATAAATATTTTAAACATTTCCATCACATAACTGTTAACTCCCCCCCCCTTGTGAAGTTTTAAACAATCACAACATTACTTAACCTCACAAACGTGTTTTCCCGTATGTCCAGAACATACACCGTACAAGCCTGATTAAGACTTTAGTTCCTACCTCATGAAACCGGCGACAATTGATTGCTTATGTACAAAAATGCTATACAAGGGAAGGGAAAGAGATGAGGGCCATAACCACGACACAACGCCAAAGGGTACCACCGGCTTACGAAAATTACCTCCTGAGCCCAGTAAATAAACCATTCACTACAATACCTCACTCCCTACATAATATAAACCATAACACCTATGGAGCTAGGCTGTGTGACTACATTTTTCGTATCCTTCTAACACAGCATCTCGTTCGCTTTCACGCTATTTAACACAACCTCTAAGAGTAGGACCCTTACATCAGTTGAAGTTAAAAGCTGTGAAACAAGAACCAAAAAGCACTGCGACACTTTTCTGTCATCCAATAGACGCATAAAGTTGTGGGAAGAACATGTAACTTGCCAAAAGAATCAACAGAACGACACTTACAACCATGGATTAACTTCCACTACGCGTGCACAAAGATACTTAAAATGGTAGACAACCGTAACACACACTACTTTCTGTACCCTTTGCCACGGATTAACATTACCTATTCAACGATGCATGGAGTTTCGTGGTAATAATCCGTGGCAAGCACCCGCCGACTGTAGTGCCATCCGCTCGGGTGGCGATGAATTAAGGTAAAGTTAATCATTTACCGCTACGTAGGCGTGTGTGGGGAGGTTGAGGTGTATGTCACTCATTTTCTACGTCGGCATTGGATGGAGGTGAACGGTCGACAACACTCCCAGGCCGGTGTACACCTGGTAAAGAACCCAGATACTCAATAAATGAGAAGCTGGGTGGGCCACAGAACCAGTCTAGACGTTTGTGGAGAGGATGAATATCATAAATAATATCGGTAGTTCCATTGAGTCTGCAATAAGATTGGCAAAATTTCCACCTATCCCTCACTTCACATATGACAAATCTGTGCGCCATTTAACATCCCTGATACACTGTGGTCACTAAGTTTTATACCCAAGTATATATGGAATCTAAAATTAGAGATCCCACTTGCCAATGATTTTGGAAATAATCATCCCAACATCTGCTAGACTACCCAACCACCTCCAGTCTATCTTTCCAAGTAGCAAAAACTAATTATCTTTCCCAGGACAGGGAGATGAAACCATTGCCACATCCAGAGAGGTGTTGTCTCCCCCCCCCAGCTGAAGGTACTCCTTTTCATATAACCTGGCTATATTGTGGGACTAAGTTTCTGCCAAGAAAACCTTGTTTTTATTAGAAAAACCAGTGCAGTCAAACTCGGTTATAACGTCATCGAAGGAACCAAATAAATTGTGTTGTTATGAATAAATGTCATTCAAAGTAAGGTGTGTTGTAAGAGTGAAGGAAAAATATTTCAAGACAAAATACAGGACTGCAGGCTTACTACATAATGTTAACTCTATGACTCATTTCAAATTTAAATTACAATTACAATTTAGAATTAATAAGAATTACTCTTCTCTAATAGTAAATTTCTACGAAAAAATTCATTAACTTACAATCAAAATTTATGAAGAACAAAAGTTATTAGATGAAAACCACTCACTGGGGCATTGTCACTTGTCCCTGGTTTAAACCATTTAAGCAGCACCTCAATTCATTCAGGCTTTCAAAATTGCTTCATTCTCAATCTGTTCCCATCAAACACACTAATAATTTTGATACTGCTTTTCCAAATAATTTAGATTGTAGCATTTGTGACACGAAATTCCTGACACTAATTTTTTTCTTTTTTCCATTTTCTGTTTCTCATAGCACTTTAACTTTTCCCTCAACAATCAAAACCTTCCTTTTACTAGTGGCTGTAGCCATGTTATTAATTTACCAGTCTCCTGTTAACTGGAGAAGTATAGACATGGGAGGCACCTTGATAAATAAAGTGAATTACTGTTACTATTCCAGGAGAGAAATTTGTATAGCTGCATGAAAGCACAGAGGGCTTGCCCTCTCAACAATGAGATGCTAGAATTCTCAAAATAGTCTACATTTTGGAAAATTATTTTGAACCTCATGACTGTCAATGCTGTTATATCTGAGGCAGACGGTCTTATATATGTGTACTAAGCAAGGCAGAAAAATGTGTGCATTATGGGGATTAGTTGGTACCAGAGAAAGTATAAGGCTAGAGTCAAGGTGTCGAACAGATTGAGGTCATTATAATCGAGTTCAACTGTATTTGGACAGAATAGATACCTCAAGTCACCACAAAGAAAAGGACTTGAAAACATGGGCAACTTATTTGAATATACAGCATCTAACTTAATTTATTAAACCATTCCAGAGTTTCTTTGGAAGATTTAAATCAATTTCGAAGATGTAAGATGGTACTCAGGATTATCCATATAATACAAAGTCTGAGTTTTTAAATTTTGGTGACAAAAATTCATATTATCTCAATGCAAACTACAAAAATACATTACTAACCTCATTATTAACAATATGTAATCTGTCCCATATAATAAATGTTTCAAAAAGAATTCAAAATGGGTTGATTATAGTAAATGATATTTTTGTGGATAGGTTAAATTAATCGTGTCTATCTTTTACACTAAATGCTCTACAAGACCACATAGTCTGCTTTCTTACAATTAATAATATTTGTGCAGGAGCAAATGTAAGCACTTTGAAGCAGAAACCAAGAAAAATAAAATACTGCAACAATCATGAATTTAATAATTACATTATAACAGTTGATGCAACTAAGTGCGCAAGTCTTGAGTGGTGCAACATGTTCTTACCCTCTTTATAGGCCACCATCTGGCTAAACACATTTTTTATAATATATAAAAAAGAATACATAAAATTCCTTTATTTTTAGATTTGATGTGTATAGCCTGATGATGATTTATTTAAAATGTTTAAACTTGTTGCACCATTAAACACTTACACATTTAGTTCTGTGATTGTTATTAGGCAATTATTAATTTGAAACACGACAGGATTTACAACTTTAAAAATCATGAATTTTCTGATTCTTCTAGATAGCAAAACATGGTAATCTTTTTAAAAAATATTACCAACAGCATTTACAGTTCATGATTAATGTACATTTCTACAAATATATATTGTCAGTTTTCCAAATAATCATAAAGGTATGGGCAAGCGAAACAAATGACTGATTTACACGAGACACAACAATATCTTGTAAACATGACAGGTCTGCACATATTCCGCTGGAACATCATGATCCAAAATTGAAAACATTTTGTATTACACCTTACATATTCCTTGATAAAGTTAAAAAGCAGCTAAGAATCAACATTGTTGTATACCTAATGCAAAATCAGATAATAAAAGCACCATACATTGTAAAAACAAAAAGACAGGGAAAGTACATTCAACAAAACAGATACCATACCTTCTCATCAACAATAAAAATTATAGCATCTGTAAAAATTTAGCTGAACAATGGGAAAGAGAACTCTTTCCCAGGGGTAAAGTGACCAGGGCATGGTGTAGCCATCCACTCCAATCTAGTGCTGAGGTTAAGAAAGGGTAGATCTATATCTCTACCATCTCCTGCCACCACCAACCCCCTCCCCCGTGCCTTCATAGCATGCTACAGGGTACAATTTACTCTTTACAAAATGTAGCTGATGCCTATAATAACTTCTAATAGTTACTGAAAATTTAATTTTACATTAAGTGGGGAAAGGAAATACTGCAATATCCTGGAAGTTTACTGGTGAAACTAAGACAAAAATTAAAATACATTCCCTCACATCCAAACATCATAAAGTTATGATGAAATAACAAGTAAATTTTGAAACCTTACTCATCTCTAATTATTTGCCCACTATGCTACAGTACATTTTTAATCATTCACTGTACACGGGTATTTTCCATGACCATTCAATTATAAAACCACTGTAGAGAAGGAGACAAAACTCATGTAAGAAATTTTAGACCTTTTTAATGATTAATTGTTTTCTCTCATACATGTACCACCAGCCTTACTCTAGTGACCCATTTGAACAAAAGTGTGTAAATTTTCCATGCTTATTGGATATGTATAGGCCATTCAAATTTCCTCAATTCCCATTTTCCTGTAAACTAAGTACAATGACCAGGCTCCCAATACCAGGGACACATAAACAAGTAAAGTTGCATACTTCATCATTCTTACCTCAGTCATCAATGGTCACAGAAATACATACATACATACATACATTCATTCCATAGATCCCTAAGACTGTCGTAAGACAATGGGATGTGGAACATGTCATAATCATAAACATAAAATACAAGTAAAATATTATAGCTTAAAATACA
>Ga0123355_10004548_pt1 | contig 20171 bp, 18 predicted proteins | sample TergutEmb28metaG_3_FD_89872 | JGI IMG/M metagenome (GOLD analysis project Ga0123355, IMG submission 89872) | Embiratermes neotenicus P1 segment gut microbial communities from Petit-Saut dam, French Guiana - Emb289 P1 | ecosystem: Host-associated > Arthropoda: Insects > Digestive system > Gut ...
TCCCCCTGTGACACTCTGTATATATATGTGTGTATATATATATATATATATATATATATATATATATAAGTGTGGTTTTTTTTCCTTCAGGTTGTAACTGTTCAACCCATGTAAATACATTGCCTCTGGATGCATTTACTGCTTAGGCACTGCTAGTTTGGCATACCTGGAATACATGTACATTGTATCAGTTAATTTATGTCACTCATCACATTGCTTACTGGTTGTTGAAGACAGTCTCCAATATCATTACAAAAGTTTAGTAATATGACAATGTTTTCCAGAGACAAAGAGCACTTCAAGAAGCTCTGAAATCTTGCCTTGACAGAAAACCAGCAATAAGTGACAAGATTGAAGAACTGAAAAATGAAATGAGACTTCCTAAGAGTCCAATTGAAAATTTGCTCACACTACCAAGAAACTTCTCACGACAGAGTTCCCGGTTTGAACTACCACTGGATAGCAGACTGCTCAACAGTATGTAAAATAATACTGTTAAATGTGATATATTCGGAATATGTATAATGAAAAAAATCCAACCCACAGGTCTCTAGCAATCTTGTGCCTTCAAAGGGTGTAATGCTCCTTCCATTCACATTACTCACTAGAAACTGCAGACAGTAAGGTCCCAAAATAAGGCACATAAAATTTTCATTGTTTCAGCAATGACTCCTTTGCAGTACGTAAAGAGTTATGTCTACATTTCAAGTGGTCGCCGACAATTGTACAATATAGTATTCAACAGGCATAAAGAAGAGTTGGAAGAACGTCAGATTCTGGGCAAGGTACATAAGCATGACTATATTCAGTGACAACAGCTATAATAACTTGTCACAATGATACACTCATAACTGATGTAGCACCCAGTGTTTACACTATGAAGTAATTACTGATACCAGTTTTGTTCAATTGGAAGGGTAAGAGCTCAAGCTAGTTGCACCTAATATTTTTGTACAAATATATTAATATATATGGAATGTTAAGAAAGTACTGGGCTTGTCAAGTAGTGCATCAAATACTCTACTGAAAACACTGCTTACTGAGGAATATGCTAGTTGTAACTATTTAATTATGGGTCACGAGTAAAGTTGACAGGTAACCAACTTTCTCCAGTGGTTTATCATCAGACTGATGTGTCATTCAGTGATACAGTGTACTTGGGCCAGTGTATTTTCCAGTCAGTTTAGCTTCACACCTGTTTGTAATTGTTGTTCTCACACATTTTCAAAATATTTCTTACATATCATATTATATATTAATTCAATCCATATTTACATATACATCAATTTCTTTGCCAACTGTAAGAAAATATCTACATTTTTTAAGCTTCTGTATTTTGCAACAGAACAATTTTTACAGTGAAAGGTCATAGTTGCATTGCCAAATCTGACAGTCTGAGACTGCACATTCAATAAATTCACAGCTACAATATATACATGGATGTCCTTCTCTCTACCAATTAACTGGACAGAGAAATACGTCATGGTGTCAGAGACCTACTTCACATGTTCCAAACACACATACCCTCTGAAATCTTTAAACCTGTTACCATAGCCATGAAGGTATCACATCCAATTAGTAAGGTTATGTATAATGTTCTCTGCTGCAATTTTTAATTAATAACACTACTGTCAAATCAAGTTTTTTGTGTTGTCTTTATTTAGAATGTGGTGGTGGCTCTTGGAGAAGTAATGGGCCGTCCATTAAGTGACGAACAACTTAAATACCTTAAAAATCTGATTGGTTGGGAAGACTCAGATCTCCTTGATTTTCGGACGTGGGGTGGTTTATGTGCACTCTGTGAACGTCTTCTAGGACCCCAATTCATCACTTCATTTCCATCAAAGTTAGCCGACCCATGTCACGAGGTGGAAGAAGCTGACTTTGAAACTCTGCCTCAAAGACTGCAGGGACTTCACCCAGATCCTCGACTTGTTAACATTCTGCATGATATATGGAAACTGTAAACAAGGCTGCCTGTGTACACAGTGTATTGCAAATGAACATGTATATTCATTAAATTCAGCTCTCTGTTTGGATACTGTGTTCCCAGTTTCATAGTGCATAAGAAGATACATGAGCAGAAAGTTATAAGTAGCAGTTAACCAGTGAAATATGGGTATGAAATAGTTAAGAACAACAGCAGTTAGTGCCAGTTCATTATTAATTTCAGGAATTGTCACTCACAGTACATTAGTAAAGAAACTTGTATGGCAACTATAAATCTCCTGTTGTGGGTTATGTTTATTCAAAATTCGTAGTTTCATGACCAAATGAGGGGAAAGGTCTACCTTTTGTGATTTGTAAGGATCTGAGAAGAAAGCCATAGGAAGCCTGCCATGTCCATGAGAGGAATTCATAGTAAAGCAAATAAGCACCAAACACAGATAAATCTAAAAAATCTCTCAATTGCATTTCATTCATATCACTTCTTATTTACAACTGTTAACAGGAAATACAGTGCAACATACCACATCATTCTTGTTCAATCGCCTTAATTTTTCACTCCTGTAAACTCAACCTGCAGCAAAAATTAGTTAACAATTTTATTCTTGGCCTACTTTGTTGCATTTATTACACAGCAATTATACAACTTCCCCATTGTCCATTTCAACGAAACAGACACCTGTTTCTTGTCCAATAAATACATACACACATAGCTATACATGGTACTATAAACAATACAGTATAAAAACACAAAATTACTGCTGTGTAGTCTAATACTTATGTGGTGACCAAATGCAGAATAAAATGCTGCTGGATAACTGCTACAGTTTCACAGAATTCAACTGCAGTGTCACTTTTTTCCAACAGACCACAATCTGGGAATGAAATTTTACATGTGATAAATTCCATTCAATTATATGGCATCATGTATGAATAACTTTACAGTTTGTTCGAAAGCCAGAGATTCATGAAGGTAGTCATGTTAGTGTGAGGTTACATTTCTATAATTAGGTAAACAGAGAGTAAAGAGCAGCAGTTATGTAGCACTATTATAAAACCAATAACAAATTCATTAAGGAATATGTTACAAGCACTAAGCACACTGAATGAAGAAACAATGGCATAAAAGAAACATGACAACAAAAACTTGTTGGAAAACAGGCTTATAAGTGTCATCATGTAACTAATGAAAACAAATCTTACGGCAAGGGATTACACCCACATTTATACGTTCAACTAATTAATGCATTACTCAGTACTTCTAAATGAGTAGTTTTCATTTAATATTTAAATAAAGCCCTACCAGAGTTCAGAATGCACACCTCTATAACCTATATTTTGCTTACTTTTCACCAACAGTGAACATCCTGCTTACACATTCACTCCATTGCAGTAAATAAGAGCTGAAATTTGAATACACATTAAGTTACTGAATGTAACACAATCCACCATTTTTTGAAAACATAATTCTACAAGAAATACTCAAATTTCCAGATACACCACTCAATACATAATTTCAGCATTTGGACAAAAATGATACCAATGGGGCAGATAAGTAAAACCCAAAAATTTAATTAGCTGAATCACAAGTCCTATAAACATCACTGCCAAATCAACATGTATCCTTTACAAGATATGGGACCATTATAACCAGTTCTAGAACAACACATTCCTAATTCCATCTGATAGTGGCTCTTCCCACATCTGTATAATCAATGCAGTAAATAGAGTGGTCCAAAAATAACTATGCACATATACTACATATAATAAAACCACCTCATAGTACTATGGCATATATGACTTGTGGCATCCAACCACCCCTTCCTCAGTGTCATTTTGTTACATGTTTGTAACACATACACTAAGAATATGGTTTTTGTAGCATTTGTGAACACCAACTTTTGGCTTACTCTATTCTTTCCCATTTACCTGACTCACACTCCTAGTTTGGTAAACACCTGTCACCTCCATACCTCCTGACTTGCACCAGTGTATTTTCTTATGCCCAGAGTCAAAATTAAATCCAGTTAACTCCTGGAATTATTATGTTTCCTATCCTTTCATTACTTTTGTATGTGTGGTGTATGTTAACATAGATGAGAACCAAGTAGCAAGCTTAAGCAGCTTACCACTATCGTTTGGAATTAATTGTATCTAAACCTTTGATGAGGAACTGTGACTAACCACTTTTAACAAGCCCAAACATGCAAGAAACACCTGATAAAGGAAACACATTCCATTTCATAAATATTGCATCTGCAAAACATAACATACAGTATGAAATGCTAGTCACGTATTAATTCTTTACAATATTTGCAAATTTTGAGGTTGTCACAGCATTGTCACTGAAGACTGTAATGTAAAGTTCCTCTATATATATTTACAAGGACAGCCTGACAATGACTTTATTATAAGCGTAACAAGTAGCTCTATTGTAAAAACAAAAACATTTGTCTTATCAACATGTGTGGACAGAATTACAAGTAATTTTGAACTTCAATTTTGTTTTCTCCTATATGAATATTACTTTACACACATTTTGGTTGAGAAATAAAACTATCTGAAATTAGTCATTACAGAATTACCACCTGGATGTGTGCCAAAGAACACATCAAGCACCTATTTTACTTACCACACCATAACTTTAAGATATGAAGAGGGCAGCTGGTTTTCTGGCTGTGTGTACAACAGTTAATACAAAGTTCACGTTTAAGACTCCTGCATGTATGTTTGCCCATTCTTATATAACCATTATGCCTTGCCTGTAACTCTTCCTCACATGTACAGTTTTCTGTGTGGGCTGTACTACTACTGGTAATTCGCACAATACTACTAACACTCATGTGCTACCTGTGGCCTCCCACGTATTATTTAACATCACTACAATATCCTGATTTTGGCAATCACTTCATTCAGCCAGCAGTTACCAAGAAATGCAGGGTGTGTCATTTACTGTCACATCAAATTCAAATGTTTCTCTACTCATAACCAATATCATAATACAATTCCCCAGCATCTATTTAAGTAATGTATTTTTGACTTATACTACCAAATATAAATTTTGAAGCTGTCCATGTGGTGCAGGGCAGATTTCCATTCCGTCCCTAATGATAAAGGCTGAGGGATGAACCGTAGTGGGGGCCTGGTATTACCCCTCAACACACAAAAAGTTTTCGCTGCATTACAAACAAGGAAAGGAGAAGGTATGCTGTGTCCAGATGATACTGAACCAAAACAACTGCACTTTGCTTTACCCTTCAACCACCAAGCCCCCATCAAATTCTTGTTGGACTGCATCAACGTTATTCTGAAGACCCTATCGATTGATTAATCATAAACTGATATTCCTTAATGGGTAAGATGTTGAATTAAAGTATGGTTACAATGAAGAAAATACATATAGTTAAAATAACTGGGAATTCCATTAATAACAATGAACACAATGTAAGTGAAAACACAGACTTGCAAACATGTGGTGAAGTAATAATTCCAGTCCAACTAAAAAAGTAGGCTTATCTAACAAGATAACCTTCCATATAAAGTTGCTGGGAGGCAGGGGTAGCTGTCTTCTTTAATTAAAGTTGTTCTATTTTGGCATATACTGCAGTTGTTATCTGCAGGCTAAATGAAGTGGGAGAAGGATGCAGCCTGATACATTAATGTCACAATGAAATAAAGGATGGAAGTGTGGTACTACCCAGTGGGCAGGTAGTATGGCGCAATATATAAGGCTCATGGTAGGAGTACGCACGGGAGTGTACAGTACTGCTAGATATATGTACATAGGTAAAGCTGTCCAGCATGCCATAAAGGCATATGGCATAGAGGAGGTATAGTGACTCACTTTTTAACCTCAGTACTAGATGAGTGAGTGGTTAGCCACACGTCCCAGTCACTTTACTCCTGGGGAAGGGTCCCCAACACCCACCGAATAGAAGGCTGGGTGGCCTACAGAGGTGGTTTGGAGGCTTTGGAGAAAAGAAATATCTCTTGCCTCCCTCAGGACTTGAATCACAATTCCATGGAGATCCAGCACATAGCCTAGTCACTATAGTGACAAACTTTACATATTTTACACACACACTCGCACACGTGCATATGCATGAACACACTATTTTGAAGAACTGGAATGGTATAATCATCATCTGTAACCATGTGCTGCCATTAATGACATGTTGCTTGTACAGTTTACAAGTATTCACATATCCAGCAAGTAGATGTCAAACATGAAGAGAAAGCTAGAGACGTAACACCTTCAACTATAAACTATAATAAAAAAATTTTAACCAATTTGGACACAAGGCTTTTATACATGTTGGTAACAACAGAAGTGTTCTGGAACACAGCAATTTCAAGTTTCATTCCTTGGGAAAAATCTTGATACATGTCCAGAATACCAGTATCACAATTCATGAGACAGACATTAAAGGGGTTTCCCATCTAGGCTTTTGGATTGTTCATTTAAAACACATAAAAAATTAACTACTTTTATTTTAGGCCAGAACCATTTAGCCCATCAGTCTGTCACTGTGCTGTACCCAGCATTAAAAATATACTATGTTGTATTTGGGACTTTTAGTTCCAGTGGCATCACCCAAAGAAAGACAAATTTTCCAGTTCAGTCTTTTATCTCTGGGTTGCAATGTACTTTAGATTTCTTCTGTAAGATGCCAACTTGTTCTAAAAAGTTTCATACTTGTTTTAATAACAATGCATTATTTGTATGTGTTTCCAACATAGCTTAATCACGTAAGACAAGAAAAGGCCTGTTTAAAAATGCAGTCATGTACTGCTACTGAATGTAGCTTGTGGTCTGTGTGTCCATATTATATTCCTATTAGCACAATGCATGTTGACAATTCCATAGAAAATTATTGTGGTTATGTTGCAACTGAATTGGGAGCATAGAATCTGTACAGAAAGCAATGTGCACACACAATATTTTTTTGCCTACAAAAACCTCTGCCAAAAATATCCCACCTAATAGCCTTGAATATTTTGGAGACTACAAGTTAAAAGTCGAAACTGAATGTGCTACCAATATGTACCAAGTGGTACTGCTATCTACAGGCACAATATGAAATTTCTTTGGAAAAGGTGGTCAATGTGGTACTGACTCAGGCACATCTTTCATTTAAATTAATGGTGTCACATTATGCTCCTATTCATAACGACTTACACAGGCAATAACAGAACGGCAAGCACTATTTTTCTACACGTGGCTATGGTGCAATGGTACTGTCATGAGAGGAACAGTCTATTCTTAATGTCACATAGGCCATAGAAGCAAATGCTTTCTCAAGTCTGTCATTCATAATTGGCTGACACAGAAATAATTTCTATGTAACAAACATTTTATTCAACAGAGCAATACCACAACATATTTTGGCCAAATCACTGGGAATGCACTATATTCATAGTGGTATGGTATATGTTCTATTCAATAACACAGGACTACCACTGTTAGCAATTTAGTATGCCCTGATTTACAGCACTGAGCTTTTTTCAATACAAACAGTTTACATCTGACACCACCACCACCACCAACTTCCTAACAGATGAGAAACAAGTGCAGTCATATCTATGCACCTCAGCAGAGGTACCATCACAGTTTGCTAGGTTCATGTAAACATGGGGTAAAGTCAACTTGATGGTCACTTCAGTACATTGCAAGTGGTTCAATTTAAATAAAAACCAGCTCCATACATGAAGTGAAAGTGCTCTGAAGAAAAGTTTCATAGTAAAACAGAATTTCTAACTACAACATTAAACCCTCAGCTTTAGAATGTGTGCTGTGTAATGACTGCCCAGATATCACTGCATACGATGAAAATATTCATTAGTACCTTTTCTGATAGAAAAATAAGCAGATATCTAAAGAATACTATTCACATAAACTTAGGCATTAAGTTCTAGTCTAACAGTGAAATTTTCTTTCCTTCAAACCATACGGTATACAAAAGAACTGCATCATGACATACTACAAAAGTCATTACAAATAGCATATTTCTGACAGATGTGAGTGCTGGATGCCATAAAGCAGAGAGAAAAAAATAATGAAATGGCAAATGAGTTAAATAGCATTGTGCCTCAATTAATGTGTCCTCCACTAGGAAATAATGTTTCTGAGTTACCAGCTACTGTATTCAAACAGAATTACTTACAGGTGGCTTGTAATGTTGTGAAACGCACAGAAACTAGCTCAGGTTGGTAGAATGCAAAATACTGAAAAACAAAAAGTTCTAATCAGTACACTACTCATAACAGATACAATGGAACCCCCTTAGTATGATTTCCTCCAGGACCAAAAGAACAATTCATTTTGTGCTGGGACCATTTCATAACACAGACTGCATGTCACACCAATTAGCATCACATAATTTAATGAAATGTCTTTTACTGCAATGGATACAGCAGTCATTCACATAAACTGGCAACATAGGTAAAACACAGATGCCTACTGCCTTATTTCTTGAAACTGTTACCGAGAATGAATTCAGCAGAATATTCTCACACTGCCAGTTGTGCCAGGTGGTTCAAGTTAACTACCGTTTCAGAACTTAACACCATCCCCATGATCATAATTTTGATGTGACTCACCATCCAACCTGCCCACAATACACACCTGCATAAGAATACAACTTGTGGTTGGATGCAATCAGTGGGGTTATTAGGTCAATTATGATAGGATACAGCAATAACTGTGCCAACTGTATGGTGAAGGAGGCAATTCAGACACATTCACACCCCAGCACCTTCAAGACAAATGGGGTTTTACACAGCTGAGCCTGGCATTCCATGACTAATAGGCTGCAAGAGATAACAAGAGTTGTCAAATTGGAATTGAGCCCAAGCACAATAATCTTCAGATTCCACTCAGTAACCCCACTGGCTTGCTTGTGCAAGCCTTCTTACATCATCGAACCAGTGTCATCTATACTGTGTGGTCTCTTGGTTAATACATCACTGCAATCTTGTCAATCAGACATAGCTACAACCATGTCACAGTACAAGCACTTCCCTGTCATAATTTTTTAACAAACTTTGTACATACCTTGTGCATTTCATGCGTCTATGTGCTGGTATGCACATGTTTTGGTTGGCAGTCTGTGTCACCTATTGTATTGTAATTATGATCCTCAGATACATTATTAATCCATAACAATGGGCCATATACTAGAACAACTGTTTAACACCAACATGATCAAAGCCAATGCAGTGCAGTTAAGTCAAGAACATAAATGATGAGACTACATACTACTGATAATGTCTGGATTAGGTACGCAAGTAAAACCTCCTAAAAAGATACATTTGTTTAAACACATAATGGGGAGCCATATTTAATTGAGTGAGTGCTGACTGATCTTCCACATACATAAATGAATAGGTACCAGTGTTACAGCATTTTTGTCAACAGGTCAGTTGATGTGGGGCCACTGCATACTCAAGATAGCTAATATTTTTAAGATGCAGCTTACTATTTACCGGCTTCTCAAAGCACAGGCCTACGTTCAGTTCCAGAATAGTGCACAAGTGACAAGATTCTCTCCAGGTATTTCAATTTTCCTGTCTATATTATCCCACTGATGCTCCATACTCATATTTCATGTATCTGCCACCAATGCTCTATAACCTTATTAAATGAAAGTGAAACACTTAAAAAAGGAACATGATCTAATGCAACAGTTGTCCAGATGCTCAGGATTTTCTATAGACATGCTTGGGATGGTACTAAAGAGTACGACATTCCTTTTAAGCAAATGGGCCTAACAATTCAGTGACATAATTTGTACACAAATGTTACAGACTTAACAACTAAAATCCAAGCACTAACTGCTACCACAATCTGTATCCTCCATCCCATCCCCTATCCTCACTTACCTGACTGGGCTCTGTCATGGGTTTACCTTACAGAATATAACCACTCCACAGGCTTATCTTATGATTTTCAACAATGAATCTTTCTCAGAGCTGCTGTAAAATTTCCTTGTAATAAATAGGTGTCTTCCTATTTAAAAGTACTACACAACTGTACAATATGAAAGTAAGTGGGGGACTACAAAATACAAGAAGTTCTCACAATAAAATATTAAGGAAGGTCCATTGTTCCATCACTTTCACTGTAGGTGGATGAATACAAATTTTCTTAAGCAGACATGTACAGGAAGCAGTCCTGCACACAAAAAACTGTATGATGTATTCCATTGAAAATCATGACAAAAAGCCTAGTTACATTTTTATTAATTACTTTCATTTTAGTGCTATAACTCAGTTTATCTCCTCCTACATTCACCTTTTACCCTCTCCCTGTTTTCTTTCCACCCCTTCCCTCTCATCTTCAGTTCTCGTACCCACTCCAACCTTTTCCCCTTTAATTTACACTCCATTCATCCTCTTTTGGCACAGCAGGAAAGACAATGGAGTTGGGGGAATAAAAAGATGAAAGCAGGAAGTGAAAAGGAGGTCAGATTGAAAAGGGGCAAGTGAAGCAAATGGTGAGAGGAGTACAATGTGTGAGGGCAGAAATTAGGAAGTGGAGGTACAGAAAGTGTGCAGGAGACAACACTGGGCATACAGCCAAATAAAGCCAGTAATAAAAATCTCCAAGTTTTTTTGTCGACATTATCAATGGGGAATGACCAACCAGTATATACAATCTCCTTTATACAGTAAGGATTAGAAATAAATTTCATATCCAATGAGTAACTAAGAGTAACGACTGGCTTCACTTCTAACAGCATTCACTTAATCAGATAATGACAGTACAGCAGGCATGCAGCTGACAAAAAATTTCCCTTACACACAAGGTCACATAAAGCACTGACACTGCGGAAGAACATTTTGATCTTTCTAAAAACAATACTGTTAGTCTTAATAAGATGGCACTATACAGAATTTGTTTGAAAGTAAACTCAGTTGAAAATATTACAATATAAAAGAAAATGCATAACATCCAACAGATTATACATACAACTTCTACTTTCTGTGTCTGGGAAAATTCTATTTTCTACACATCCTGTTTGAACTTAGGTCCTTTTGTTTACTTTTTCACAGTGGAAACACTAATAAATTAAAGCGATGTAGAGTGGTTTAAGAAGTGCTGCCTACTGGATCCACTGTAATGTGTAGGATGTGAGGAGCTAAAATTGTAATAACAACATAACAAAAAGTTATGCCTTTTGGCAAAAATTAAAGTTTCCTTTTTGCTTAGCAATTACACAGCACAGCACATCCAGTAAGCCAGCCTCAAAGAGAGCATCTACCTTGGTACTAGCAATGTTTGATACAAACTACTTACGTCTGTTCTTCATGATCAAACATGTAATACAGCAAGTTCTACTGTTATACAGTGGACTCTATGATCCTGAAAAACAGCTGCAATGAGAATCATTCACAATTACTTAATGCTTTCACCTGACAAACCAAACGGTTCCACAAAGACTACCAGTCACCTGGACTGTGAAATCAATGGGTGAACCAACATGGCTACAAAAATGCATATAAAAGTAATTATCATAATTCCTACGCTGTCATTTGTTGATTACAGGCCAGACTTCCATAGGATCCTGTTTTAACTATGCATTATACTGCTCACACGAATAGTGAAATATTGTTTGACAATAAATTATATTGACAGTACTATATAGTCTGGTGTAAAATAAAGCACAATTAAACTCGAGTGAAAAAGGTTGAAGAATTATTGGCTATATTACAATGTAAAAAAGTTTAAATTTTAGACATGTTCCAAGATTAATTTAATTTAGTGACCAAAAATAGTTAACCAGTTCAAACAAATTCAAGTTACACCTTGCCTATAATAAGATCTTGTACCTCACGAAGAAATTTTTCACAAAACCCTACAACATTTACATCATGGGGAGGGGAAAAATACCTAGCTGACTGAGAAATCTGTGGCATACCAGTAAGTTTACATAAAGCCAAAATGTGTATCAATGCCTCACTTTATTTACTCCCTTAAAGCAAAACACCCAGTACAGTATATCCAGTGGAGAATAAAGGAAGTACATAATAGAAACTTCATAACATTAGGGGAACAGCTGTCAGGAACGGATACAGTAAAATCTGTTAATCCGACTTGCACAGGACCAGAAAGGTACTGAATTATTGAATATTCTACTTTATCAGATGAAACATACACTGACCTAAGTTATTACAAGTAATTTTTTGTTACTGCTCCTATATGGGACTGTACAACAAATCAGAGGAGTATTCTACTTGGATATCTCCTCCATCTGCTGGTTCAGAGGTCATCTGGGTCCACATCTGTTTTTTCTGGAGCTTTGTAGTCCAAGAAGTTGATGAAGGAAACAAGGGGTCAGAAGATACAATAATAGTTGATGTACATACTTCTGGAAGCCTTTTTGAAAATGTCCCTGAGATATATTTGTTTCATTGAACAGGCTTTCTTCTGGTAAACATCAGAATTTCCAGTCTGGGGACTACTCTCCTCAAGTGCCAGATTATCAGGATTTCTGAATTTTCATATGTTGTATTGCAAGAATTTTGCTGTAGATGGAAATGCCTCAAGATCATGTCCAATGACAGGTTTTGGTAATGGGTGGTGGCATTTAAAGTAGTAATATATAGCCACACCCACCTCATCTGTCTCATGTTAATAGTTTGATAGGTTCACTGTCACATGTGACACAAAATTAATTTAGTGATATATTTCTAAATTATTCTCACAGTGTAACAAAATGTTAAGCTTGGTATGTGGAAATGAGAATATGTAACTAAACACAGTGCAGAAACCTAATGTGAATTACAGTTCACTCTACAAGTGCTTTGACAAATGGTATTAGTCCTTCCCACATTATAATATATTCTGCAATCAAGAAGGAATGCTCTCAACTCTTCAATAATAAAGGATCTTATTATGTGGCATAACTCGAATTTCTGAGATTTTAGAGATATTTTTGCATGCACCATTTATGTCCTGAACTGAGTGTGATTATGAAGCCTTGATAATGAGGATGCCCTGGCCCACTAGGGGCTGTTGTGCCAATGGGGGGGGGGTTCTGAAAATGGTGACTGCTAGAACAAACAAGAAAGTCTCGTCCATTTGCACTACCAGTATTACATGACACTGTACTCAGTTCATGTAGTTGCTGAAAACGTACAACTGTTGCAGGAAATCAAATGTACTCATTGCTGGTGTGATTAATTCATAACTCCTGTTACAACAGACCTCATTTAAATTTTAACTTAAACTGTATGTGTACACAATAGATCCATTACAGCCAACTTCTAAATAGAAATGAACAGACACAGAATGGAACACTGCATTCAGCCACACATTCCTGTTAATTGTGTGTCATTACTGGTATTTTGTGTTGACTTAATATATGAATGATATTCAATTACACACACAACCAGCATAATGCAATATATAAGAATAAAGTGTACTGCTGATCATCATAATTTATCAAATCTGAAAAGCCTTCTTTATATCAAAAACCTCAACACTATGAATGAGTTCTGTAAAAAATATATATTTCAATCCCTACTTGCAATTTATGACATTCAGGTTTATGGAGTTTTAAAATACATTTCTATACACCCCCAAGCACAAACCGTGTATCTCTGTGTTACATTTATTTTAACTGTATTAATAATAAACAACATGTTGTAAATAATTAACCTGAAACTTATTACAGTGCTATCAGTAATCCACTACCTATCTCCCAAGGTAATACATGCATATGATTTTAAGACCTTCTTAAGCCTCTACAGGTAATTCTATTAATATACAAAATGTGACTTTTCTAATTTATTCTAACAATCTCCATTCAGCGTTCGCCTGTTTGCAGTACTGTAACTGCAGCATTTACATTCTGGAGAAGTCAAATCTGTGACACTCAATGAAGCTGACAGCCTTTCCACATCAGTGATTTATAAATACCGTACAATCCTGTACATCTAACTTCGGCAGTTCAGGGTCTGAGATGGACACCAGACAACAGTTCACCCATCAAGGAATTTCAAAACAAACCCAATACACTCACCAACAATTTTCCATCTCCTCTCAAATGAAATAATTTTAAAAATAATGCTTAAATCTAAGTCCTAATAATTACAAACTTATTCTGCATATGAGACCTTACAATTAGAACAAAGTAGTGCATTGACACTGAAACGATTTCTTTTCTCGTGGCTAAATATTGTCTGCAACAGAGTCCAGGGAAGTGATACTATATATTGTAAAAATAAATAAATAAAAAACATATATCTGCATTTTACATTTCTCTTAGGCTGACCACAGCAAGTCATTTTGATGTGACAATGGCATTCAAACCCATATAGAGCTGTGAGTAGTAAAATGCAACACAGATTAAGTAACTGCAGATTCAACTGCTTGCACTGTTTCATCTGTCACTATTGACATTTTTTCTATGAACATTTTTCAATCATACTTTGAACAAAAGCTGTTTTCATACAACACCAAGAATACAATGCAAAATATTTATATCTAAAACATAAAATTCAATATTACCTACCATGAACAAATAGCAATGCTTTCATGTGCACCATACCTAAAAATACACAAATTAATATAACATTTATTTCATAAAACCAAAATGATGGCATTCTTTTGGGTTTCTGCCCCACATAGTGGTTGAATATTCTGTCATTTCAGAGAAGGCAATATGTTCGTCTAAAACATTGGATTATCTTACAATGTGGCTCAGTAACCTAAAAGAAAAATAACTTCATCAGCAACCACCATAAAAACCTGAATACTTACATTTTACACAACTTTAAATTAGAACTTAAGATGTCAGTATCGCAACTTTAGATCACAATTTCAGTAATGTTTCATGTATGAAATTCATGACATGTTTCACACTATACTTTCACTATAGTAACTGTGTAGCATACATTCACCATTCACAACTCCAACACAGTTAAATTCACAACTGTTTTCAACATTGGCACTGTTTCAAACAGAAATGCAAATAAAAACAAATTATAAAATAGGCCAAAAAATTCATTTGCATAGCATATACAGCAGGTAGATTAAACAAACTAATGGCCACTATTGCTCTCCTAAGACCATAGAAAGCATTTAAAATGTCATGCTAGAACAGTGAAAAGGATTACACAGACACCTCACCACATTCCACATGTGAAGAACATGACAGTATTGTCAATCACTGTTATCATAAATTACAAACCTGCACTGCAGAACACAAGGACATTAAAACATGTTTTTGTTCTTAGATTTTTGCAGCCTGTGTTTTATGTACAAATGCTGGGTTTAGGTTTAGCCATGTCTTACCCTGAAGCTGTTCAAATATTGGTGCACCCTGAAATCAACATGTTCAGGGAAAATGAGCAGCAGGTGTGGAACAGCATATACAACTCTCACAGTGGCAATAATGGTAGGACTGCAGACAGCAGTGCTATCCAGTGGGAAGGGGTCATATGGACAAGAACCTGTAGAAGAGACATGTAGCCAGACTTTGCTCAGTTTGTACCCGTCACCACTGCTGAAGATGAACAGAAGTTTTGAATATCTTGATGACTTCTGTCATGGTGCACACACAGTATATGCACATGTCAGCTACAGTCAATGAAATCAAGGCAGTATCTGGCTGAAACTATTACTGGTCCTATGGTCTGGTGTCTTGATGCCAGCCATTTGGCTAAAGCCCAGAGACCGACATTACATGTTACAGATTAAAATATCTTTTAACATTAAGATATGAACAGAAATAGGGAAAACCCTATACAAAATAATGTACTTAACAGATGACATGTTTTGTTCTGTACATGTTATGTAAACTATTCTGACATACCTTCTAACATGTAAAAACAAAAAGTTTAGATGATACACAACAGATCTATCTAGGCCCGTATCATTCAGTCTCTGTGGTCTCTGTCTGTTATGCTGTTGGCAACAAATAGTAATACTTGGTACTGCTGTTTTCTATCATATAAAAGCCATAATATAAACACAAATGATTAGTTCTTAGCAATGTTTTATAGAGCAAAGTATTGAAACAATATGTGGCAAGAGAATGTGACATTTGCTTCCAAAAAATGGAATGAAATGTGACTGGCATCTGACAGGAGTAGGCCACAGCATCAAGATCAACAGACAAAACACATTTTGTGACAAAATACAAATGAGAAAACACAGGATTCTCTTCTATGAGCAATCGTCAGTACTACCATAACAATAATGTTGTACAGTGTGACACATCTCAGTTGAGAATTGTATTTAAGAGAGACTGATGGTAAAAAGAATCAGAACTTTCCAAAAAAATTCTGGGTTTTTTTTTTAAATAAATAAGTGTGCAATAATTTCCCACAATAATAATAACAACAATCACAAACAAGCAAGGAAATGAGCAAGAAATGAAGAGAATTTTGATTTCTTTTTACATAACTACAAAGGCATACAACACATAAAACAAATTATTTTACAAAAAAAAATACACACATTCACTCTAAGTTTCAACTATACAAAATTTCACCCAACCTAAATCTGATTTAATTTCTCACCTGATGTGTGACAGGGCACAAAGAAAGGTATTATCATCAGACACACAGCACTGTATAAAAAGGGATTCATTTACATGTTCACTGTGTACACACGTTAACATTTCTGCCCTTCTGATTCTGCATTGCAAACTTCCTGAATTTATATGAACATTTAAAACACTGCAACTTCCACCATGAAACACAAAATACTTTTAAAAAATTTGCATCCCATGTCTAGAAAATAAATACCAGGAACCCGGGATAAAATGTACTTTTTCACACAGTGTAGGGACATTAAAAAGAAGCGAGCATTCAGCATTTCTTCAACACAAATGATGCTGTTAAACATGAATTTACTCCATTATGTACAATAAATCTGAGAATACATTCATACTCCCTATATCACAACACACACATACAAATTTTTCACACTTCAATACAGCAGAACCACAGACACGCTGTACATATTAAAAACACCCACTCACACACACGCCATGTACATACAGGCTCACAGACTTCCCTGCTGGGAAATGGAGTAGAGAGGGGAAATACAACATTAGATTGCAGCACATCCTTTCTATTTTAACTTATTATTCTGGATGACATTCCAACTTGTTCTACACACTTAAATCACACACAGACCTTAGGTTTTTAGACTTCCACTTATTATTAAAGGGCAGAAGGATCTAGAAGAATGAGAGTTCAAACCTTTATTTGTGTAGTTGCTATCTAAATACACAAATGATGGTGGTGTGCACTGCATTATCATTCTGGGAGGATGAGACTCCATGTACTAAAACAGGCCATACCACATGTGGAACTTCAAAGGGAGGGTAAATGCGATATATAGATAGCAACAAATATGGGAGGATTTACCATTAGTGCTTGGTGCTTTCATACTTGCACCCTATGATTACCTTCACCTCTCCTTGAGACCAGCCAGAGGCTGGCACAATGGGATGAAGGAAAGGGCATGTGGATTCCAAGGTCACCTCATGACTTAAGCCCCACATAGGGGCGTGGCGAGGCAATACTGGATTGGAATAGTTACTGATGCTGCCATCACAGCAGCACAAGGTATTCTGGCTGTCACTAATTGCCATTGGTGTTCCTGGCTGCGATGAAGGGATTCCTGTTGTTCGCGTCCCTTTCTGTGCCATAAATCTTGCCTGCTTTCTTTGCCATACTACCTAGAAGCTCCAGTGAGCACTTATGAGCAGAGCGGAGAGACAACGCCCATTCTTTTAGCCCAATTTCATCCTGAACAACAAAAAGAAAAACAAGTGTTACGAAGATACTTTTCTCTAAACTATTATCAGCATGTAATTTTCATTAGTACAGGAAACGAATACATTATGGGCAGGATGTATGTATACTTCAGTCGGTTTTTCATCTCCAAAAAATATTGGACAATACTGTGAAAACTGGTACTAGGGGAGCTGGTCTATGTTAAAAGCTGTGAGATGAATGTAACTTTGGTGCACACTGCCCAATATAATCCCTGTTTTACATGACTAATTACTAAACTGCTGCAGAAAGATGGAAATGCAAAGGTAGAGGGTGTACATAGAAATACGGAAAGTGGAATGTAATTCAGAATGAGAAATCAGATTCAAAGGAAACCACACAAAATAAATGGACAGAAGTAATTACAGACTGCCATAAAATAAAAAAATGGTTAGAAATAAATCACAGCAAACAACAAACACAAGAAGTACATCATTACTATCTGCTATATAACCTCAAAGAACCAACTGAAGTAGCGTGAAACATAGGACTGGAGAGGAAAAGTTTAGGAAGAGCATCACCCACCAACACCCTCCCCACTCAAAACAAAAAAAGTCCTAGTGAAGGAAAAACATCATATTCTTACTGGAAATAGTGCCAGCAGATATGCAGAAAAACTAGCAAGAAACCTTGGACACTTTTTTGATGTGACAGGTTATGTAAAACCAGACATAGGTTTAGAGGTGACTGCAACACAGTAAGAAAAGACACTGATAATTTGACAACAGATGACGTGGTGACAGTGCATGGAGGTGAAAACAAAACAGGGAAAAATGAACTGGCCAAACGGGTCAAATACATGTGAAACATGAAACTTGTACACAATAGGAGAAATACACATATTGAATGTGAGCACACTCCATAGGTTTGACTGAGAAGTATCATCACATGCAAAGAGGTGGAAGTCTTTAACAGAAAACTGCAAAAGAAAATGAAGATATTTAACCACACGGGTATTATAAACATAAGTTCAAATAAGAAACACTACAGAAAACATGGGCTTCATGTTAACATGATGAGAAAGAAAGGAATCACAAACAGAACAGCAGCAAATGTTAATAAGAAGTTTTAAAAATAAAATTTCATTCTGAGTTGAGACTGGAACATAAACTACCTCCATACAGGTACAAATAAAATGGAATTAAGCAATTTATTTTTGAGGTACACTTTAAGAAATCATGTAAATATCCCAACTAGGGTCACATGAATCCACATTACCACTGTTGGATATTATCATAATAAAAACGAAAAATTATATAGAATCTACAATAGTAATGGATTTTGGATCATTTGACCATTGTGCTCGTGTTATCCATACCATTTCAAAATTTTAGTAACGTGCCAAAAAGAGTGAAAAGAAGACAGTTTAGAGAAGAAAATGTACAGGAATTTCTATACCTACTAAATCAGGCCACATGACCAGAAGTGTGTGTAGAAACAGATGTAAATGCTGAATTTCATACTTTGCTGGATATATTCCATTTTCATTATCATGCCTGTCCACTCGAAACAGTATATTTGAGGGGAATAACATATGAGAAACCGGAGAAAAATTGGGTAACTCAAGGAACTGCAGACTCTACACAGTTCAAAATTAAATACATGTTCTGAAATGATATTCTTAAATCCTGTATTGGAAGATGAGGCAGAAAATGTGATAAAAGATCTTAAACAAAAAATTTTTGCAGTTTCAGTGAAGTACCAAATTAGTTGTGAAGAAACATAAAATTTGCATAAAAACTCTAACATTTATAATGTTTAGCTGGAGGCCAGAATTTTTCCAGACAGATTAAAAACTGTGATAGTATAAACTCTATATAAAAAAGGGGATAAAGAAAATATTCAATATTTGGACCCATATCTATATCACCTTCTTCAACAATTTTATGAAAGTTAATAACATAAGAATTGCTTTCATAACAAGAAGTAAAATTTTAACAGAATCATCAACATAGAAAGGCCATCTTCAAGACACTGAGTTCCATATTGCTGTATCCTGACATCAGTCTTACAAGCAACAGCTGACATCTGATTTTTACTACATGGTGTACAAGATATCAAGATAAAACAATTTCCAACAAATGCAGACGCTGTTTTAAACACGATTACTTGATGTATATACTCCCTGATGATGATCCCACATTGACTGAAACATGTTGGAGTTGATCATTTTAATTACAGTAATAAGCACACTGTGCATTTAGATGGTTGTTAAAAAATATTAATTAGAACTTAGCAAATTGCATGTATCATGTATGTGAACCTGCAGACTGTCTGACCTGCTTTCTTTTAAATGTTGTATACACAATATACAGGGTGTAACAGGAGGAACGGACCAGACTTCGGGAGGGTGTTCCTTATGTTAAACTATACCGAAAAACCCCAAAACACCTATATCCAAAGTTGAACGTTTTGGGAGATAATGGCCA
>Ga0123355_10004549_pt1 | contig 20170 bp, 12 predicted proteins | sample TergutEmb28metaG_3_FD_89872 | JGI IMG/M metagenome (GOLD analysis project Ga0123355, IMG submission 89872) | Embiratermes neotenicus P1 segment gut microbial communities from Petit-Saut dam, French Guiana - Emb289 P1 | ecosystem: Host-associated > Arthropoda: Insects > Digestive system > Gut ...
GCTGCCACAACACCTCGTTTGCAAATACGAATTGAATTGTGAATACTGGAATATAACTTTAGCAAGGAACAAGGCTCCCTGATGATGATCTGACAAGATCGAAATATGTCGGAGTGTTTTAAAAGTGTTTTATATGAAAATATATGTGCATTCTTTGGTTGATATATTGACTTAACGAAATAACAACATATTTACATAAAACAAGCCTTTACCTTATACTTCTGCTTCCGTGTCACTGCATCAGGCTCTGTAGTAAGAATTATGAACAAAACGGGACAGTTTAAAAGGCTAACACAGATGTGTACTCAGCTTTTAGGTTACAATCATTGCACGACATTTTATTCACTTCCAAACTGCACATTATTTTCACCTTATGTTTTCATCGACACACACACAAACACACACAGAAGTACGGCGCAGGATTTATCTTATTCTAAGCACTGTATCTAAAATAAAACACTTATAATTACGTAATATAAGCACTAATTCACAATTGACACGAACCGATCACAAGACGACGCGACATGGCAGCACAGACAGAGAACTTCTTAGCGTTGAATGATGGGTAATCGGAGAAAACAGGTGGAGGTAGGACAGTTTGGCCGTTCGATTTGTCATACAGCTACACTGTGTGCGTTAACTTACTGCCTTCCTCAGCGGAGAGAAGAAAGAAACATTCAAATGGGGGATCTCTCCTTCGATGGGGCAATATGTGGGAATCTTGGAAATTATATTTTTAAAATCCGTTTAAAAATGTTGACATAACAGTCTTTACACAGTCACGTGACATGTTATGCTAGTTTAAACTTTAGAAATTTCAACCAAACAACGGTTTTCCCAATAAATGTTTACGAACATCTGTTTCTAAAAAAAAACGGCCGTATGTCAAGCAATTTTGTTTTCATTACTGTGCCATTAGCGCACAAACCTCCAAATGTTATGAATTTCGTAAAGTTGTGTACAAAACGAATGTAAAACAGGAAGGTCGATTTCTGTGGGGCGCCCGTGTACTGTTGTCGTAAGACTTAGCAAATATTTACTGTTTTTGTGTTTACTGTATGTAAATACGAGAATTTGGATACGTCGTTCTTTTATTCTTGTTTCTGGGTAAGAATGCTTCTTCGTGGAAGTGTGATATCTATTGTTCTCATTCTAGAACTCTTACTGTATGCAACAGACTATGCATATTTACGTCAGATTTAGTTAGTTACACTTATACATAATTATTCTAAACAAAGTTGTGACACTCAACATAAGTCGCTATTAATACCTTGGACACTTTTTACGGCAGTTTATATTACACTGACGTATGGGGGAGGTAAGAAATACGTAAGCAATTTTAGAAGAAATACCTGAAAGGAAGAAAAAAACTTGGAAATACTAGATATAGATGGAGTAATGACATTAAATTGGGACTTAAAAATGTTAAGAAATGAGAGTGTGGAATGAAACGAAAACAATTGTGGTATGGTTAGAAGAGGGCTGCCGTGGGAATGCAAAGAACCTTTATATACTCTAGGAAGTGGGCAGGTCTTTGACAGCAGTCAGTTTGTCACCAACTTGTCGACAAAACTGCTCCCTGAAAGTGATGCGCATGTTTTGAAATATGTAGCAGTACTTACTTACTTACTTACTTACTCCCTGTTACAGAGTCCTTCTTGAGAAGCTAACTGGTTCGCAGCTAGTAAAGAAATTCCCCGCATTTCACGGAACCCGAAGGTGCATTACCGCACTCACAAGCGTCCGCCACCTGTCTCTATCCTGGACCAGCCCAATCCAGTCCATATACCCATATCCCACCTCCTGGAGATCCATCCTAATATTATCCATCCATCTACGCCTAGGTCTCCCCAGTGGTCTCCTTCCCTCCGATTTCCCCAGCAAGACCCTATACACCCCCTCTCCACACCCATACGCGCCACATGCCCAGCCCATCTCATTTGTAGGAGTACTTAGGTTATATAAAGTATTGTTGCTATATAGATGTTGTGCAATTTGTGCTCTGGATAATAGGCGGTGCATACATCAAAATACATCAAAATATTTCTTAGGGAATTTTTCTAAGCCTTTTCATGACAAAAGGGCAAGCATAATGGGTCTTGCGAACATAAGAGTGTGGCGTGCATTGGAAATGAAGGGTACGACGAAGAGCACATATTGACTGAATAGAATATTTGTGTCCTTACGGAAAAGTATTTTAAATATATCTGAAAAATCGATAACTTTCCAAAAGTATGTCAGTTCACTTGGAAATTCCGTATTACAGGTAAATTAACCCTCATTCGTCAAACTTCAAATCATAATCGACAGCGCATTCCACTGTACCAGGTCGAGTGTCGAGCTCAGATTGACACAGTAATGAACAGTGTTTTATTCTGGGTTTACCTCTTATCTAGTGGCTATTCTTGAACTGTGATATTGAAAGATTTTCTGTAAAATTAATTTGGACCAGGCTGTCAGAGTTCCACAAGAATAATCTAAACTGCAAAAGACTAATAACCTATTTGAATACTATCTATAAGAGAACTACTGCAAATATCATAGCTTGTGCATGAAGAACCAGAAGGATGATGCTCTATACGGATAAATACCAACATTGGTACTCACACTGGCCAATATATTGGGGACCAATTTTTTTCAAGTATGGAATTTTAGACCCATTCATAATTTTATTGGCTTACGGTGCCTTATACTGTGTTAGCAGAGGTCTTAAATGTGCGCATATTCCTCATTAAATGTATGCTTACTTTAGTAGACAAAGAGATCCAATACCTGTGTATTCTTTCACAGGTTTTTGTTCTAACTCGCCGAGTAATAACGAAGCGCGCTTATATTTCTGTTTTTTGTTTACTGGTCTGCCACCAGCGATCCAAATCAACGGAACAATTGAATTATTTATTGTTTGTCAATGAACCGAAATCTAACGACGGCGAAAATTTATTAACTTCAATAATACGATGAAATAAAATAAAATTTCCTTTACATCAATTACAGATGTCAACAAAGTCGTCTTAAATCGGACTAATGTGGCTTGAATGAAATTCAGATTTTCACAGACTGGCTATCCAGAAGCAATTTCGGTAATTTAAGTCAGTTAACCTTTTGGCGCTGGAATTATTTTTTTTTATTTTAGCACACCCTGTATATAAAATGTGAATAATACAGGAACCAAATGCGTTAGATATATGAAACAAACTGCATTTTGAAGAGGAAAAAACGGAGAGTATATACCATGTTTAAAATATTCAGTACTTGTATTTGTTGAATAAATATATAAAATGCAACTTTTAGAGGTTAGCGGTGCGGTGCGACCACTATAGTTGTCGTTAGGCGTCAAAGGGTTAAAAATAAATGATGGCACAACCAGTACTGGGAGGTAAGCTGAAAGTTGAAAATGATACACCGTGCTGATTGGTAAATAGTTACAGATGTTTCGGAAGAGTGCAGCGCCTGCTTAGGGGTCAACAGTCCGAACTTGGTACAGTCTTTCTCCTAGCCGAGATAAAAAAATCACCTCCAGAATTCCAGTCACACGCATCGTTGTTTGAGCCATTTTTTTCCGGTCGAACTAGATACCCAGCTGTTTAAATCAAAACGTTTGTCGTGATAATTCTCATATCCATGACAATGTTGTCCTTTTCACGTTTCTGTCCCAGGTGTGTTTCTCCCTTAAGATTTTCTTTCTAAAATCTAGTGTTCATTTCTTATCTTTCCATGTGTGCTGCACAATGATTTACTTTATCATCCTTGACAAAACTGCCGTTCAAATGTTCAGACACCACTACAAATTATGTTTCATTTCCTTGCAATTTACTCACGCACCATTTAAAATACCTTCAAACCACGACGACCAATTTTTCTAAACCTTTTTTTTCCGGGTCTGGTAACTCAATTATTTAATTTATACCACTCATTCGGATTGCGTTAAGTAGGATGAGGTGGTGAGGTGGTTACGAAGTTTTACTGATTGAACAGACATATAACATACGTAACTTTAGGAGGATAATTTCAAAGAAAGGGGCGGAAGAATCATGTTAAAATCAATGTCAATTAAATAACATTCCTCAGTGGGGACCGCGATATTACATTGTCCATTCTTTTATAAATATACATAGCTTTAGGAGGAACATGTTACCTTTCTTTACCCTACCAAGGGAAGCAGCATTCTTCTTCGAAACATTTGTAAATCTGTATAAGTATACATTGTTTTACATTCCAAGGACAATATTCTTCACGTCGACGCCCTCAGAATTTTGAAACTCACAAGATTCAGCTGGCTTACGACAGCCTATTATGGCTAGTTCTTGTGAATAAGTCCATAACTACACTGTGGGCTCCGTGGGAGGCTGCGAATTTATTGAAGGACTAAGCGACTATTAAACCCTTGAATTGATTCCATGTCATGCAGTTCGTTAATTAGTTCCTCTTCAGCTGAATCTGGCGATATTTTAGGCCTTCTCGTTTTGTGTTCAAAATTTCACACAATTTAGCATACTATGAAGTCCATTACAATTACTGCCATTACTTTCGAGTTCGCTGCATTGTCTAGCTTTCCTGGATATGATTCATGTTCAAGCTGAAACGTGTCCCATCTGCCTGGTCTGTTGCAACAGTACCTGCTTACTCAAGCAGGATGGTATCAATACTTAACATGTTAATTAAAGTCGAATGCATGTATAATGCTCGTGTAATTCACCTATGCACTGATAATACCGGGAAAGTCGCAGCATGAATCATCTCTAATAAGCAGAACAGTTAGTTACACATGGTTTCTGGAAGAGAAATCATGTTCCGAAGATTGAATTTTCGTTGTGGATCATGGCGGCTGTGCCGTCTACGGCGAAGGTCTGCAGCCACTTGATGGCTGTGATCGAGGGTTGGAATCCCGATGAAGACATGGGCGATCGTCCTTTGTTTGTTTTGTCTTTTGTAGATAGCGTCCACTCTGCAATGAGCCTTACCGTGTGTGTGTGTGCGTGGTATAAAAACCTCAAAACGAGGCGGTTTAGACTCGAGTTAGGCTGTTTCTCCACACAAAAAATAAAGTTTCATAACCATTACACAAAAGTGGCGAACTCTATCCTGATTCACGGCAGTGCTGAATATCGAAATATAAACCAAGTTAACGTTCAGTCAACTTCCATATTCCCTTCTAATTAATGGTCTTTCCAATGACCATTTTCTTGAGGTTTCATTATCAAACACAAAAAAGAAATTCCCTGAATGAGCGCTCTATGCATATTTTGAGCTGGGAAGCATTTCTGGGCCGTCACGTTTTGTAACCCATAACTGCTTTGGTATTGCTTGTGTGCTTATCGTGTATTATGTATATTTGTTGTATTATGTGTGTAATTTTTTTTTTACTTTAAATGTCGGACTGCTGGCTACAGGTCAGTACTCGGAAGGTCCTGCGACCGGCCACCTCGACACAGGCTTTTCTTGGTTTCCCTGTGCCCAAAAGCAAATGCTGAGATGGTTCCCAAGATTCCAAGTTGCCACTACAAGCTTCTCATGTAACCCTCCCGACTTAAATTTAGTAGTAAACAATTTCATGTTTTGTTTACATGTAAAATAACCACTGCCACCGGGTGACAACCCAATTGCAGTAAATAATAATAATAATTATTATTATTATTATTATTATAAGCTGCAGCCAGTTGCTTTGGTACAATTTAATTTCACAAATACTATACGGTTTATTGCAGACAAATTATAATTCAACCATTCTCATCGTTGCACCGTGCATTTCGTAGAATTACTTTAATTGTCAACAAACAAATGCACTTACATACAGTAACATACTAAAACACTTCAAATCGCTCCGACACGTTCCGATCCTTAGATCATCCTCAGGGAGCTACGTTGTTCCTTGCTAAAGTCAATTAAAAACATTCACAACATAATTCCTCTACATTAACAGGGTGTTGTGGCAGCATGTCGTGTTGTGTAAGATTGTGTTACTGGGAATGCGCCTGGCTGTGGTGTACGTCGTGTGTTACGTGGTGAGTGTCTCTCGCCACGTAACACACGACGTACACCATAGCCAAGCGCATTCCCAGTAACGCAATTTTACACAACACGACATGCTGCCACAACACCCTGTTAATGTAAAGGAATTTTATGAATATTTTTGAAGTGACTTTAGCAAGGAATAACGTAGTTCCCTGAGGATGATCTAAGGATCGAAACATGTCGTAGCGATTTTAAGTGTTTTAATGTGAAATTGTATGTAAGTGAATTTGTTGGTTGATAATTAAAGTAATTCTACTTCAACCAATTATATGTCACCAATTTGAGTTTATAGGGAATTTCTTGGAAAAGCGATACTCGTTTAGCTGATCAAAATTTGTCCACTTTTACAGACGTCAATAAAAGATTGTAAACGTTTTCTCTAAGATCCATTCTAATCTTAATCTCCTTCCAAGCCTAAATCCCATTTCTCTGTATTTGACATTTTCCACCAAACAGCATCTACGGATTTTTCACCTTCTCCATCCATGCCACACGTTCCACATATTTCATTCCCTTTTATAAGATAATTCATTCTCCATCATCTCTAAGCAATCTCAAAGGCCCGAATAAGTATGTGTACGATGCGTAACATAAAACTTTACGCGCGGGTAAATCAGCAGTGACGTGCAACTGACCACACATTTCCTTCGATGCGTGAAGTTCACCTCTTACTCTCCACGTAAGTTCGTAAAGTTAGCGACGCGATGTGAAATTCAGTATGCAGCACTCACTATGTCTTGATGAATCAGCGCCTTTATTTCCGCATTGCCGACTATCTTCCTTAACGATTTGAGACCAACATTTACACCATCATAAACGATGTGTCATTTGACATTTTCTTGTTGGAGATTATGCCGATTCTTAACTAACTACCTATCTACCCATCTAACTAACGGCGCGAAGTAGTCCTTCTTGAGAAACTTACATATCTTCAGCTTATGAAGATATTCCCCGCGTTTTACAGAACTCCATCGTCTCCGCCATGTTCACGAAAGACCGTCACATGTCCACATCTTTAGCCAGATCAATCCAGTCAATGCCCCCGTTCTATTTCTTGAAAATCCATTTGAATAATATCCCCCATCTAGGCCTAGTTCTTTGAAGTGGTTTCTTTCCTTCAGGTCTCTGTATCAAAACCTGCATGCACTTCTCCTGTCTCACATATGTGCCACATGCCCTACCCATCTCAGATATTCTCCTAAGTACCCTATTCTAAAAATTTCTCAGACTATGTTCTTGGATATAAAACAACAGGCGAAATCACAATTGTATATATTTTATTATTTACGTATTTTTGGAAAAAGTTATCCTTTTGAGTTTTTAGATCACCATGTTTGAGACCAACGGAAAATATAAGATCCTGAAATGAATAGTAACATATTCAGAAAATAATTCAAGAATGCGGGAAATTTGCTATAGGTTCAATGACAAGGCTTTTAAATGTGTCCATACAAGTAAAATGAGTACCTAAAACACATACAAACTAAGTGCTTTAGTGTCAGACTTCAAGTGGCAATTCTACTTCAGAAGTAAACAGCCATTCTTTCGTTTATAAATTCTCCACCTTTAACGGAAAAAGAAAACTCATCGTCATGCTGAAAGAATTCCAACAATGGACCCTGTCCAACAATGGACCCTGTCCTAATCCACTTGAAGCCAGTTCTCATCTACACAATTATTCCTTGAAAATTTATTTTAATTTTATCTTCCTATCTGCGTTTCGGTGTCCACAGTAATCTCGCCCCTCACCCCGCAACAGAACATGAAAGTTGTCCCATCAATACTTCAGATGCAGCATCAATATAGTTGATGACAATATTAACAGGCGGTCTGGTTACTCGCTTCTCGCATGACATCAAATTTACATACGAAAGACAGCAGCTTTTGTATTGGGAGCTAGCTGCCCCAGTTTCAAGAATGCAAGCAGGTTTCTTTTAGGGTTAGAATTGCTGTAGGTCTATAAGGGATGATACGAGACGGTTTTGAGATGGTACTGAAAAACACCCTAACTCATACAAACAAGTCTTTTTTTCCTTTCTCCCTTTCTATTTTCTTCTATTATCCTTTAGGATCAAAATTTGCATTTGCTTCACTATACTTTTTATTTATAGCAGTACTTGGTCGATCACGCAATCTGTGGTGCATATTTATTGGGTAAAAATAATAACAGAAAAAAGTCCAAAGCTTTTCTTTTGTCAGTTATACTTTGCGTTCTTAATCCGAGAAAAATATAGGGAGAGAGCGACCACATGTTGTCGATACGACAATTTGAATTTTTTTAATACCTGGGAGCTTGTTCTGCTTGGGATCGATTTAACTTCTCGTCTCACGTGGATACGTCATGGATACCATCTTTTTGTGTAAGGAAAATTCTGCCCTACACGTGTGTAAAGACGCAATCTAATCAATGAATCTATAACTTTCTTGTAAAACATGAAATTTTGTACAGTTAAAAATGCACAATGGGGACCGCGGTAGCACAGTGGTTAAGGTGCTTCGCTACAAATTGGAAGGTCGCTGGTTCGATTCCATAAGGTGTCATTGGAATTTTTCATTGACCTAATCCTTCCGATCGCATTATGGACCTGGGGTCGACTCAGCCTCTAACAGAAATGAGTACCAGGAGCGTTTCCTGGGGGTAAAATACGGCCGGTGCGTAAGGCTGACAACCTTACAAACATTCTGGGTCATTGTCACGTAATCTGGGAATAGTAACTGCCTGGAACCCTCTGGGCACCTCGGGCCTGTAATGGGACTGATTTACCTTTTATTTTCAAAACGCACTATCGGCCTGCGTATTTGGGTTTTGTGCCGTCTTCTTCCGGGTGAACAGCAATAGCATCTAAGATGCTTATAATACTATGACATTTACTACTTCAAGCTGGAACATGCATCGTCTTGGTAAATTGTTAATTGTATTCTAATTTAAGATAGTGTCATCAGATGATTTCTAATAAGCTAATATATAATCAAGGACCTTTTGTGTCAGATTCTCAAACTACAGTCGAAATTGCACTTTGATGAGAGATTTCAAGGTGTCAACATAGCTAACACCGAAGTAGGTTACTGGAGATGATCCAACATGTATTTTACTCACTGACTCACTGACTCACTCACACACACACACTGACTCACTCACTCACACACACACACACACACACACAAAACCTTCCACTCACACATCATTTTCTACCTAAGATAATATTAATGTTATCCATTTTTTATCTTTCTCGGTCTTTTATTTGTGCAAAATTCTGTGACAATGGTCTTTCCTTCTCCATTCTAGCTACATGTTGAGCTCATAACAACTATCTATATGTCATTAGCTTAATATCAGGTGACCTGTCTAAATCACCAATTTCCTGTCGGTACACTAGTTATGCTGCTATCGCCATATCACCACTGATAACGACAATAAAAATTCACAAAATTAGGCATTTTTCTATTTTCACCAAACACGTCTTGTGCTACTACTACTACTACTACTAATACTAATACTACTACTACTACTTCTACTACTACTACTACTACTACTACTTCTACTGCTGCTACTACTACTACTACTACTACTACTACTACTACTACTACTACTACTACCACCACCACCACCATCACAACTAGCGGTAATGGCAATAATAACTCACAAATTCAACCATTTTCCTAATGTCGCCACTTATTACTTGTCTATTTTCATAAAGACATAAAACAGATACAAGAATTAGTACAACTCTTTCATCAGCGCTTGCTGTATAATTATAATTATTAACCATAGCACAGTCGCTGCCATATAATAATAATAATAACAAAGATTTCATCCTGACAGAAGAATACTTATGGGATTTGGGTGATTTCAAGCTTCCACAGCGAAGTGGATGCGAGCTGCGCTGTTCTGCGTTATTACGCAACGAGAAGTGGTAAGTCCTTACCGACGTTTCGGGACAAGGGTCTAATTCTTGACCTTTGACGATGGGAAATTACCACTACACGCTGCGTAATAACCCAGAACAGCGCAGCTCTCAAGTACGTAGTTTGTCAAGCCTTTCCTTCGAAGTACCACACTTACACCTCATTCTGGAAAGATAACGGAGCATTTCGTTGTGTTCTTAAAATATATACATGGGCCAATTTGTAAGCTTGTCGATAATGTTCAATAATAAAGTGTAAAGTATGCCATTTTATGGGAGCTAATAGTTCACAATTCCATTTTTATTTAAAAAATGAACATGGTCTCGCATACGACGGCGGAAATGTTTAAATACTTTTTTCTTGACATCCTTCTGCCTTCGATAAATATGTGTACATAAATACACAGTTTATAACATTCAAGGAGACTTAACCTGTACAGAAAGGAATTTCGTTATTTCTTGAAACGAAAAAATACTCCACTTTCAGTGTCACAATGAAAATACTAAACAATTAATTAATATATGTCAAGTACAACTATTTTATGTGTACAAGGTTACATGTTTCGACCTTTTTAAACGGTCATCATCAGGCCTTCTAGCGGATCGAGTCAACAGATGCTGTGTACACGTTGGGAGGAATGATGTGTGTACACACATAACTCCTCTTTATGTGACTGACCTGCTAGATTTTATGTATTTTATCAGTGTAAATACATTGGGATCCTAACGTGTACACAGCATCTGTTGACTCGATCCGCTAGAAGGCCTGATGATGACCGTATAAAAAGGTCGAAACATGTAGCCTTGTACACATAAAATAGTTGTTCTTGACGTATATTAATTAATGTTTTAGTATATCCCTAGCACATCGTGATGGCTTCCATCAAACAACGAAAATAATTAAAAGAGAAGAATGCATATTTGAATTAGGTGAAAATGTTTTAAATTCCCTTTGATATTCTTTCTCCAAACCCATATTCATATTTTTCGGGACAGTTTACAGAATTCTTCTAGAATTTTAGAATTCATATATGAAGTTGAAGTTTAAGCTGATTTCACTCAGTCTATTCCTAGTACCGCACGTACTGCTGAATATCTTAGGACCTGTTATTTCTCTTTACTGCCTGAACAACGATAAAAGTACGTATAAAACAATGATGGATGGGAAAACAAAGAATAAACTATTAGTAAATTGCATGCACATCTGATTACACCTTAACACTTCTATTTTTGAGAGCGCTGAAGAAAACTTTTCAAACAATATAAGAAATCAACTTAGGAAGCAAATTATCTACCGCAGAGATAACGTGTTTTGTACAGAGGTCCCTGGTGTACGTTAATTTTCCTTGTCTGAGCTGAAACAAGGCTCATGAGTAAGACTGTACTCCATGCCGTATAAGTGATGTGCTACCACAAAGAGTTTCTGACAACATCGCTAGATACACAATCATATTATAAATACATTCATTCATTCAGGTGAATGAAGCTAAGAGTCCAAATAGAAGACCACCCACCTTACAGGACGGGTCTGTCATTGCTGGCCCAAACAATGGTGGCACAGCTACTGTTCTAGGTACATGGATTGCTAGGCCTCTCTCATTTATCTCAGCCCACTCATCCGAACAACCGTTTGCAAAATATCTTGTACAAAGTATGGAACTGTGCACAGCCAAATACACAGGTCCGTGAGATGTGCTTAGATTGGTTACAGAGTTTTTATTATGGAGAAACTACAGAATATTGAATTTCGGTGGGAAAGTTCCTACATCGAACTATTCAAATGTATTCATCGACACGAATTCAACTTCGTCGAACAGTAGAATGGTTGTGAAAGATGAACAGTAAATGACATAGAAGAAATTATTTTTGGACTTAATGTAATGTTATCCATATTCCGTGCAATAGACTGACTATACCAGTGGTTCACAAACTGTGCTGCGAGGATCCCAAGTGATATACAGACTATCTCAGACAAAAGTGTTCTTAGCACTATCTCGCACAACAGTGTTCTTAACAAACTGCTATTTGTCGAAAACAAAGTGAGGAGTACAGCATCTAGACAGAAAGGAGAGGAATATGTCTCACGACGGCTCAGTCGGTATAGTGACTACGCAACGGACTGGAAAGCCGGGGAACCATGATTCGATTCCTGTCAGAAGGAAGTGTTCTTATTACTTTCTAAAACATCAACATTGGATTTAGAGCCCACAAGTCTCCTATTCATTGGATAGCCAGGGATAAAGCGGCCGGCGCGTGAATTGACCACTCAGCCTATACTGCCGGGATTATTGAGTGGAGTTATGTCTCCACTCCCCATACGCTTTCAGTTTGTGTACAGAAACAGCCTTACCTTTTAACAGAGGGGAAACAACACGAAAATAGTAAAAATTACGCGACATAATGGCAAATGCGATAATTTTTTAATTTTCTTCCACTCTTATTCTAAGAATAGTAAGCATCTATTTGGCAGCACCTGTCGGAAGCATATCGGTCCATGGTGGGACTGTACTTACAATGAACACCGGACAACAGAGTTGCTATGACGTATGTACATCTATAATTCAAGATCAATATTCTGGAGGTCGAAAACCTGTCGCGCCTCGGGGCGTAGGACTCACAATTTTCAAACTTTGCATAATATTAACAGGTGGGCAGGGGCAGCACGTGTAGGGGGGCAAGAAAGACTCATATAGCTTTAATCGGAAAATGTGAATAAATGAATCCATTTACTTCCTTTGGACTTAAATGAAATACAATGGATAGTGCAAACATTTGGTACTAGGAGGGAAATGGTTAAAACTGGCTTTCGAATTGGTACATTTACGAACTCCATCACTACAGTTACATTAGTGTAAAACATTTGTCGGCCACCTGTGCAACAATTTCACCGTGGTGTTATTTGGTATTATTCTGTGCTATGAAATTGCAAGGTACGAACAAGCATTCATTAGAACAAGTGAATAATTGGAATGTTTCTATAATACTTCCGTAGATGTTAGTGCAAAATTCGTCAAATATGTTGGCTGGTGAACAGTATGGACGGCCAGAAAAAACATGATTCTCAATTACGTGCCCATTTGACACACAAAACGCAAGGAACGCAAGAAAATGTAAATTCATCTCAGAAAGTAATAATAAATAACTGCTAGAAGATTAGAACCTCAAGACGAAAATTAAATTTTCTCACCGGACTGTTCACAATACGTATGGCCAGCTGTCAGACTTCTTTTGTGTTGGTGACAATTTTACATGACATTATGTCTGAAGATTTTATCCATCATTCTCCTTTTCTAAAGAGCATCCGTCTCCTGTGATGAACGAAAGTTTCTGGCATGCATATTCCTTGTCCAGACCGACTTGTCAAACGCCCTCCTGATGTCAACCGGTGAAAGGGTACAATTGGGTGCAAAAGGATTTGTTTCGTTTCGTACACCTTTAGCCGCTTACGAACTGGATATTTATAGGGACTTACATCATTTCTTGTCACAGTCCTCTATAATTACTGTTTCTGAGCTATTCGGTTATATGAATACTATACCCTCCTTAAGTGACGCTGAATGACTGTGTGTGATGCACAGGGAGCAATAATTACTTGATTTATACGGAAAGAATAGAAGAAAAATTTGGATTATATTAAATAAATTCCAAAGAAGGAAGGTACGAAATGGTGGGCTGAAATCACCAGGTTCGAAATGAGGAAAAGTGGCGAGATTTTTGGACCCGGTGTGGAATAAATGAACTCTTTAATTATGCACCCGCAGTTCAAAACTAAGGGTCCATTACGTAGCTCCTCAAGAGGACATCTACTCTGTGGAGTAGATAAGATTGTTGGATAGAAAATATCAGGGGGACTGGCCTAATCAATAGGTCGCACTGTAGCCCTCTCAGTGCCTTCCAACGATGTCTCAAGAGCACAGGTCAGATAACATGAAAAGATACTAACAATTGTTAAAGGTTTCGTTGGAAAATTGAAAAGAAAAACGGCCTTATCTACTTACGACAGCATTCTTCGCTACGGACTGAGGAAAACCATGTAGAATCTCAGTCCAAAACTTCCCCCAAATGGAACTGCAGCTTGTGTTGTTCTTGCCCAATTTGACACCGTTTGAATGTATGTTGCCACACACTTAACAGTAACTCTTTGAAGGAGACAAGAACGCTAAATTACATCGCAAAAAATACCAGTTTCAGTAACATTTTTGTATATAATGGCACATAATAAAGTATTGTGACAAGTAATGAAGGAGTGAGTACATCGAAGGAATATTCTCAGAACCTAAGTAATACCAACCCTGAAGATATTCCTCCCAGCCGTTCCTAAGACCTAACAAATTACACGGTATCACGATCTAGAATACCTAATTTTCATATAGAATTCGAGCTTCAAAATATAATGATTTTAAACCAATAAACTCATGTGCTTGGTTTAAGAACTGAAACTAATCTTCGTTTCTCTCTGTGCTATGGCACTTATCACGTGCACCTGGAAGGTACCGCTAACAGATTGAGCATAGCTGTGAAGAGAGAAACTACCATCCGACTGTGGCGCTAGCGCAGACCATATGACGGAGGAAGGAGGAACTACTGAGCATAGGTAAATTCCCGCGCATAAACACAAGCGCAGAATATGTAAACAAACACCAACTAACAGCTACACCGACACAGGGCATATCAATGCAATTAGTTGGCATAAATTACTAATGTGTATATATTAATATAAGGACTATTTCATTCACGATCTGCGATACATATTGTCACAATTTGTTGTTCTAGTACAATATGAAAGGCCGGTCCCAGTGGACGCACGATCGAAGGCGAGGTTCTACGGCCGCTAGCTTGCTGGAAGTGCGGGTTCGAATTTCGCCGGGGGCATGGATGTCTGCTTGTTGTGAGTGTTGTGTCTTGTCAGGTAGAGGTCTCTGCGACGAACCGATCACTCGTCCGGGGGAATTATACTGAGTGCGTTGCTTTGTTGTGTGGGATCTATACGCCTCAACAATGAGGAGGCTATGGCCCCCGTTGGGGCGCGCCGCAAGAGGGGAAAAAACAATATGAAAGGGGTAAAATAACAAAAAAATGAGATACTGTATAAGAAATACGCGTGAGAGAAATGCGATATGAATACAAAATTTTAGTTGGAAACCTAAAGGAGCTTGATTCTTTGAAGGTTTCAATACAAGGGCCATTAGAATGAAAACCGGAAAATATATAAAGTGGTTTATGGCAAAAACAGACAAGGTAAAACTACATTAACCTTCAGTGCATTCCGCACCACGTTCTGTACACCTCTTCTAACTTTTCACAACGACGTAAATTCCTCTACAGAAGAAGACTCTGGCCACTCTACCAGCCAGACACACACCGCCACGTTTACCTCCTCAACCGATCTGAAGTTGCGTCCAAGTAGTCGATCTTCTGGAGACCAAAAATGGTGAAAATCGGTTGGGTCCAGGTCTGGTGAATATGGCGGGTGGGGTGACATCTCCAGTTTTAAATCCTAAATCTGTTTCACGGTATGATACTGTATGAAGTTTGGCGTCATCAAGGTGCAGACACATGCCAGAAGATAACAAACCGCGGCGTTTTGTTCGAATTGCTGTTTTAAGCTGAGTTCGAAGCGTACCCTTGCACCTTTCACTGTTCACATACATAACCTTATCAAGGAATGCTTCATGTTCCGAATTGTATACAGTTTTTCCGGTTTTCGTTTGAGAGGGCTTTGTATGAATGGGGGTATAATATTAAAAAGGATGTCAAATAAAAAATCCTACAATGTGTCGACAATACGGGGCTGATTTAGGATAAATTGCATGTGATTTCTTGGTAAATTTTCAGATTCCAATATATTTTCTTACGACATTAACATTTTTAAGATACTTTACGCTGTTACTAGTCTTACTTTCCGTGTAAAGCCCAGCAACCAACTAATTCCATGTGACAAAGTTTTCTTTGGAAGCAAAGGTTCAGTTAGCTACTTAAAACTTTACCTGCCATTTATGGAACCCGAAGTTGCATTAACATTTTCACACTTAACCACATATGAAATCTACCCTTCGCCAGATGAATTCAATCAATTCCCTGATCTTGAATTGATATCTAGTGTCCTCAGCGAAATATGAATTTTCTTTTTCCGATTTTTATTAGTGCATTTTCTCTCTGCCGATCCGTCACAGCGTGGTATAATGAATGAGTCTGCTGCCGCTCGCTTGCTGGTATAGCGATTTCGAATCCCACCGGCGTATGGATGTCTAGTCTCTTGTGAGTGTTGTGTGTTGTCAGGCAAAGGTTTCTGCGACGGGCCGATCACTCGCCCAGAGGAATCCTACTGAGTGTGGTGCGTCTGTGTGTGATAGTGAACTCGATAATGAGGCCTTGGCCACTAGGGGCTGTTGTTCATGAAAAAATATATATTATTTGCTTCTTGGTTGTTAACCTTGTCGCCATTACCGACCATTTCCTGCCGCAATTTCGATTGGACTGTATTTACATTAGTCACGGATAAAGCAAATTAAGATTTGTGAATAGTAGGTAATTTATGTATTCTTATAATAAAACAAACTAGTTGCACTGATTTCACAAATTTATTTTTGGAATAAAACTCTACATGTTTCGGACAGTTTCTCTGTCCAACATCAGGAGTTTTTTTTTTTACTGTACACACAGCAGTGGTATATGTCATACAGGTTTGGTGAAAGCTTGCGTCAGTTCCGTCCTGATCCTACTCGCAAGCTGTCATCAAACCTGTATGACACATACCATTGCTGTGTGTACAGTAAAAAAAACCCTGATAAAGGAGAGACGGACTGTCCGAAACATGTAGAGTTTTATTCCAAAAATAAATCTGAGAAATTAGTGCATTTAGTTGGTTTTATTATAAGAATTTATCACGATGCACGGTCACCTGAACGTTAAATTCATGTACGTACTCAGTCCTAGTTTTTGTCATTGGTTGGAGCACCCATATTATTCATCTTACTACAGTCGCGTCCCAATAACAATAAATCGCGCGTGCGTACCGTACTCGTTTTTCGACACTCTGTTAATTTAATTTCACAGACTTCTCTTTTGACGTTACAAGGGTCTTGGAGCTGTGCAGCAAATGGAAGGTGAATTCGGTTCTTCACTTACACAATCCACACTAAATTAGTTTGAAGGTTTAGAAGCGACAGTCGATTCTGGGAATTGAAGAACTGCCAAGGAAACCTGATAGTGACATAAATTACACGCGATTTTGTTCCTGTGCTGAAACACTAAAACACCAAGGCGTGCAGAGTGTGATTAGGTAAATTTAAATGTATTTTGAACTAGGAGACCGATAACTCAAAGACTCAACGGGAGTTAAAGAAGTATCTGTGTGAACAGTGGAGAGATTTTAACATTAAAGTATGTGATACATTCAGTGGGCCTTGGAAGTTTGATTTATTCATAGCGTTCTGTTGACCGTGTAGTAGAGATCGTGTCTAACGCGTCGTGCATCAACTTGTAATGTTCCGGATACCACTTGTGTTCCGCTGCTGGCCATCTGTGAAGAAGAGTTCAGTTTGTTTAGAATAAACATGTTCAAGTAATTGTACATCTTTAGGTGAAACAGATTTGTAAACAATATGTCTATCACACAATTTATTTAAGTAAAACACCAACAAATGTACATATATAATCTTTAATAATCTAAAATTTACATTAAAACACTTAAAACGCTCCTAAATGTTTCTATGACACGATCATCCTCAGGGAGCATACTTTGTTCCTTGCTAAAGTTACAGTTTAACCTTTTGGTGTCTGAATTATTTTTTTAATTTTAGCACACCCTCTATATAAAATGTGAATTATACAGGAAACAAATAAGTTACATTTATGAAACAAACTGCATTTTGAAGAGGAAAACACGGAGAGTATATACCGTGTTTAAAATATTCAGTACCTGTATGTGTTGAATAAATATATAAAATGTAACGTTAAGAGGTTAGCGTTGAGGTACGATCACTATAGTCGTCATTAGGCGTCAAAGGTTTAAAATACTCAGTGATTTACTTCGTTATATTAATTTGGTACCGTGGCAGCACCAAATTAATACAACGAAGTAAATCATTGAGTATTTTAACCCTTTAAACGCCGAGTTAAACCCCATCTGCCATCTGCTGGCATTATTAGGAGCTCACCATATTCTCTACGTTAGCAGTGTAAGGTTTAAACTGTAACTTTAGCAAGGAGCAAAGTATGCTCCCTGAGGATGATCGTGTCATCGAAACATGTAGGAGCGTTTTAAGTGTTTTAATGTAAATTTTAGATTATTAAAGATTATATACGTACATTTGTTGGTGTGTTACTTAAATAAACTACGAAATGCACGGTGCAACGATAAAGATCTATTACACAGGCTACAGCTCAGTAACAGAGTGGAATAAAAATATGTTAATCATATTCGGTTTTGCAATAAGCATTGCCTTAATTATGAAAGAAATTATGTAGTACACATTCACATTTGTGCTGTATCAAGACATTATGTAGCACAGTATACTTACACAATAATACTGGTCACGTACAAAAGGAGGTTACTGCAGTTTGAACACGCTGACAACATGTGGGAACGGAATGAGATATCATTCAAACAGGACCATAAAACCGTCTGAAAAGCGACCACTTGGGAAACGCAGAAGAAGAGGGATGGATGACATTACCAGAGTTCACAGAGACGTAAGGTTTGATATCTAAAATGCCTTGAAATGGTTCAGAATCGTTGTAGGTAAATTCAGCGCATCTCAGATGGGGTACTCTGTGAGTATTGGTTTATTTAACCATTGAAAGACCAGCGGCTACTACGTGTAACACCAAGTTTAACATCCAAAAAATTCCACTGGTCTGTTCCAATAAATATTTTAAATGAACCGCTCGTTCCATATCCTTGGAGGCACTTCGCGTTGTCTTCTTGTTTGAAGTTTATAGTCTAGTACTCTCAGTGTATTAAGTTACTTGATTATTAATGACACTTAAAACGTTACCACATGCAAGTAGGCGTACATGTGACGTCATGCACGTGTCACATACAACGCGCAACTGTCGTCTTCTGGAGTTGCCTTACAAAAATTTAAATATGTGTGAGTCCGTCTCTGACACTAAGATAAAAAAAGAATACACGTAATTTTAAAACGCAGTATTGCCAACTGCCATAAATAAAGCTGTTTGTAAGACTTGTGATATACATTTTAAAAGTTTACTGATTTATTGCTCTCTGCACAAGGTTGTACAGTCACCAACAGAGGAGAAACGTGCCAAGTTATTTCGGCACTTGTCACTGTGAACAGTGGAGGTCGGAAAAAAGAGAACGCTGTCGATAGAGCACAGTGTGTCTCTTATGGACGATTGTTCGTAATCGGCGATAATTTTGCTATATATACACTTATCTTGTTTACAAGTGACCTTCATAGAAGCGGAATATATTTATACAATTCATTCAAAAAAAATCAAATCTATTTATTTTTATCTGAAAATAATCTAACTCATGAGCTGTAGCAAAATAAAAATAAAAAAATTCGCATTTTAGACTGAAAACTACGGAGAAGCTCCTCCGAGATTATTGTTAATATAAGACAAATATACAGTTTATTTAAACAGTTGTCTTTCGGGTTGTAACATCTCAAGGTAGATTAAATTTACACGGAAGAGAAAATCATAAATATCACGAAAACATTTCGCTGCCGTTTCTTTTGATTTGTTCAAGTTGAAACTGAGACGTTTTTTATTATTTCAAACTAAAATGTTTAGGTTGCTGGATTAAAAAAAAATCTCAAAATGAAATATTATTATTATTTAAGTATGAAAATAAAATATTCCCTTCGGGTTTTGATTTTACCCCGTGATACGCCAAACTTAATCAAAGCGGAAGGCTCAAACATTTGGACAGATATGCAACAGCTCCTCATTTTACGTTCATTTTTTCATTTACAAAATGAATTATTTATTTAATTACATTTCAGTCCCTATCAGCCAGTATTTTCTGGCTTTCCGGTCCCTACAAATGATCTTTGTTTTATTATATCAACAAAGTCATTAGCATAAAATTTAATCGGAATTTTTTAAAAACAATAAATGCCTCGAATCCAACATAACTCTATGTTATCAGAAGGCGTATATGATTCCCTCCCCCCCCCCCCCCCCCCCCCCCACCCTATTCAATATAAACTTTAAATCCTTTCTCCTACCCCTCAAAATAATAGATCAAAAAAACATAAATATGAATACAATGACACATCTCC
>Ga0123355_10004550_pt1 | contig 20165 bp, 19 predicted proteins | sample TergutEmb28metaG_3_FD_89872 | JGI IMG/M metagenome (GOLD analysis project Ga0123355, IMG submission 89872) | Embiratermes neotenicus P1 segment gut microbial communities from Petit-Saut dam, French Guiana - Emb289 P1 | ecosystem: Host-associated > Arthropoda: Insects > Digestive system > Gut ...
GAGTGGTAGGTCCACTGGTTGAGCACGTTGTAGCTGTGTTTTTCCCCTGAGTAGTCAAAGCAGTCGTCGGTCAATACGACAAAGCCCAGCGAGTTGAGTAGCTTGTCGATACCGTGGTTGATCTCCGGGTCTATATGATATGGCCGCCCGGCCACGACAACGATCTTTTCCCCGTGCTGTTTGGCATAGCGCATGGCGTCCTTCCCGGCCCGAAAAACATCCTGCCGGTACTCGTCGTAGGCCTCATATCCCGCACGCGCCGCCTTGGAGACCAGAGACTTCTTAACTTTTGGCAGAACTTCCGACAGTACGGGATGGATACGCTTTACAAAGAACTTCTCATCCGACAGGCTCAAATGCGGGTAGATGAACCTGGTCTCCTGTACGCTGGCAACGTTGGCCTGCACGGCCTCCGGATAATAGGCCACCACCGGGCAGTTGTAGCAGTTGTCGGAAATGCCCTCGTCGAAGTTGTAGGTCATGCAGGGGTAGAATATGAAGTCAATCCCCTGACGGACGAGCGATTCCATATGCCCGTGAACCAGCTTGGCCGGATAACAAACAGTATCGGACGGGATGGTGTGCTGCCCTTCCATGTAAAGCTCCCGGCTGCTCTGCTCGCTTAAAACCACCTTGCAGCCAAGCGTGTCAAAGAAAGCGGCCCAAAACGGCAGGTTCTCGTACATGTTGAGGACGAGGGGAATCCCCACCCGCGGGCGGGTGCCGCCATAGTGGAGTTTGGCTACATAAGAGAGCAGCTTCTCGTACTTATAGGCCATCATGTTGGGCAGGGTGGAGGCCTCGCTGGCCCCCGCGCCCAGCTCGCACTTGTTGCCGGAAACAAACCGCCTGCCCCCGGAAAAGGTGTTGACGGTGATCGGGCATTTGTTGGTACACCGCTGACAGGTCGCGGCCACCGCCTTGTGGGAGAAGCTCTCAAGCGCTTGCGATGAGATGAGAGTGCTGACGTCGCCGGCGTTTTCCATCGCGCAAAGGGCCGCGCCATACGCGCCCATCAGCTCGGAGATAGAAAGCCTCACTACGCCCCTGTCCAGCTCCTGCTCGAAGGAGCGCAGCACCGCGTCGTTTAGGAAGGTCCCCCCTTGCACAACGATGTGTTTGCCAAGCTCGTCGGCGCTGCGCACGCGAATAACCTTGTACAGCGCGTTTTTGATGACCGATATGGCCAGCCCGGCCGAAATATCCCCCACCGTACAACCGTCTTTCTGCGCCTGCTTGACCGAGGAGTTCATAAACACCGTGCAGCGGGTTCCCAAATTCACCGGGCGCTCGGCAAATAAAGCTACCTGGGAAAATTCATCTATGCCGTAACCTAACGATTTCGCGAAGGTCTCGATAAAGGAACCGCAGCCGGAAGAACAGGCCTCGTTGAGGATGACGTCGTCCACCGCGCCGTCCCGGATAGCGAAGCACTTTATATCCTGCCCGCCGATGTCTATGATGAAATCCACGTTTGGGTCGAAGCGGCGTGCGGCCGTGAAGTGGGCAACAGTTTCAACCAACCCGAAATCAATGCCGAAGGCCTCGCGCATAAGCTCTTCGCCGTAGCCGGTGACAGCGCTGCCCGCGATCTGCACACGATCACCGCAAAGGGCGTAGATATCCTTAAGCTGCTGCGAAATAACAGGCAGCGGGTCGCCCGCGTTGCCTATGTAGTGCTTGTGTAAAATCGCGCCCGCTTCGTCGAGTAGTACGAGTTTGGTGGTTGTGCTGCCCGCGTCAATGCCGAGGTACGCCTTGCCGCTGTAAGTGGCAATATCCCTGTGCGGCACCGTCATTTTGGCGTGGCGCTGCTCGAATGCACGGTAAGCATCTTCATTTTCAAAGAGGGGCGGCTGACTTTGCAGGTCGGAAATCTGCGTGGGCGCGCGCCCCAACCGCTGGATTAACTCATCGTAAGAAAAGGCGGCGCTGTCGGGGATATTCCCGGCGTAATACGAGCTGCCCAAAGCCACAAAGTAGGGGGCCAGCTCAGGGAAAATCGCGCTCTGCTCATCCAGCTTAAGGGCCTCTGCAAACTGCTTTTGCAGCCCCTTGAGGAAGGAGAGCGGCCCGCCTAAAAACAGCACGTTGCCCTCGATTTTTCTGCCTTGGGCAAGCCCGGCGATCGTCTGCTCGATTACCGCCTGAAATATTGAAGCCGCGATATCTTCCTTGCGCGCGCCCTGGTTTAGCAGCGGCTGTATATCGCTTTTGGCGAACACACCGCAGCGGGAGGCGATCGGGTAAATTTTTTCCGCCTTTTGACTGAGCGCGTCCAGCTCCTCGACGCTGACCCCAAGCAGGGTGGCCATCTGGTCGATAAACGCCCCGGTGCCACCGGCGCAGGTACCGTTCATCCTGTCCTCCATCGTGCCGCCAAGGAAGATGATTTTTGCGTCTTCACCGCCCAGTTCAATGACTACATCTGTCTGCGGGGCGGTGCGGCGAACAGCCCCCGCGGTGGCGAACACTTCCTGAACGAATTCAATGCCGTTCTCTTTGGAAATGCCGAGCCCGGCCGAGCCGGTTATCGCTACCTTGAGGTCATGCCCCTGCAAGATATGCGCCAGTGAACTCAGATGCTCAAGCGTCAGCTCCCGCACCTTGGAAAAATGCCGCTGATAGCTTTTTTCAATTATTTGGTCGTTGTCGTCCATCACCACGGTCTTTAGGGTGGTGCTGCCAACGTCTATCCCAATTTTATAAATCATATGTATAAAAATCCCCTTTTGCAGGATATAGCCATTCAACTTAAAAAGTGCCCTTTCTTTTCAAGTTTACACACTCGCAGATTGTGCGGCGGCGTAGCCGCAAATGGCGTATACGCGGTTTTCCCGGAGCACTGCGCCGGATACGGTCAGAAAGTCCGAGTCTACAAAAGCGAGGCGCTTTTGTAGTGAAATGAGTATAAGAGCCCGCGCATTATGTTGGTATCGCGGGAGGATTTGCTTTCGTTGCCGCATTAACTATACGACAAAAAGCCGTGCGCGTCAATAACAGTTTTTTGCTTTTTTCCTTCCGTAAAGCAGCAATTGAAGCCCGGCTGAACATCATTTTGTCAGGATTTTTCCGCCGACATATACAAAAAGAGCGCCTGCCCCAAAACAGGGAAGGCGCCTTTTCATTGCGCTCAACGCGCCTAAGTATAGCCGTTATGTATGCGTCTTGTGTCCTGAAATGTCTGATTCCGGGGCGTCCCCCTGGCTTGAACTCCAGCGGCGAACTACCGTATAGCGGCGTTGCGCTCCGGGTGAAGAACCGCCTTTATCCGGCGGCCAATCAAAAAAAGTCGCTTACTTGCTCAGAGATTGAATCGTCTGTCTCGCTTTCCGGGGGTGGCGCCAGCACGATGTGCCCGGAGCGGCTAAGCCCCTTTATGTTTGTCTCTTTTTGGTTTACAAAATCAATGATGGAGGCAAACTTTTCACGCACGGCGACAATAGATTCCTCGAGCTTCTCTTCAAGGCTGCATACTTCTGAGCGGAACTCGCCGAGTTGCTCGGTAAGTTCGGCGGCAGATTTGCCGGCTTCATCCTCCACCTGTTTAGCCCTTAGGTTTGCTTCTTGTATCGTTTGCTGGGCCTTGGTGTTTGCCTGGTCTATCGTTTGCTGAGCCTTGGTGTTTGTTTGCGTAAGAACTAGTTCGGCGTCTAAATGTGATTTCACCAGCAGCTCGCCAATCCGGTGTTTGCTCTTTTCAATTTCAGCTTGCCCTTGTTGCAGGTGCATGGCCTGCTGTTGTAAATCTGCGGTTTCGCGCTCCAAATTGCCCTTAGCATCAGTCATATGGCGAAGTTCATTATCTTTTTCCAAAACGAGCGCTTTTTGACGGTCAATTTCGTCGTTAAGGGTTTGCAGCATGGAGGAGAGCTCGTTGTTTTTCCCCTTTGCTGCGTCCAGCTCTTCCACCAAAGAGTCCCGGGCCCGGTCTTTAGCCAGAAGTCGGTCTTCAAGATCCTTGACAGACCGCTCAAGATTTTCACGTGTGGCGTTCATTTCATCAATTTGCGCATGAAGGCGATCCTGCGCGTCCTGATTGCTGTTAATTGTTTCATAAATGTAATCGAGCACCGACTGCCGATCAAACCCACCGAACTTAGTAGGCTTTAAAACAGGCATATTATCCACGAGTATACCCCTTCCTCTTGCGGCTGCCTGCGCAAAGCACACAGCCTGTCTTCAATAAAACCTTTGAGCAATTGTGATTTAACGCAATTTATTAGTTTGGGGGTTAATGTCCCGCTTAACATACCGGCCTATTGCGGCGTTTTCTTTATGCTTGCGTTAACTCATTGTAGTTCCATACTTATTCTTTAGTGCTGCTTTTATGCATTTTTGCTGCACCACAGTAATTTCCAAAAATATTTTAAGATAAATGCCCCTGACGCTTGCCGCGATAGAAGCTATTTTTTCGCCTTGTTGCGTAATGCCTGACGGGTGTTTTTCAGCTCGGCCAGCGCCTTTTGCAGGGATTCTTCGGTTGTGCGCAGAATTTCGGATGAGAAACTTTGTACGGCAACGCGCATATCCCGCGCTTGATGTTGCGTTTGCGCAATGATATCGTTTGCCCTTTCCTGAGACTGCTTGATAATCTCCTCCTGGGCGACAAGCAACCTGGCCCGCTCCTCCGCTTTGCGGACAACTTCCTCGCCCTCTTTTCTGGCCGCCTCCAAAATTTCGCCGCGGTCGTTTACGATAGCCCTCGCCTGCCTGATCTCAGCGGGCAGGTTTATGCGTATATCGTCAATCAAATCGCGCACCTTTTCGGCGTCCACCACACAGCGTCCGCCGGAAAGGGGCAGGCTCCAGCTCTGGTCTATCATTTCATCGAGCATATCCAGTACTTCTTCAATATTCATGTGTGCGGCCTCCTCTTTATCGCGCCTGATTTTCCGGGCAGCACAGGCGCGCCCTGATATCGCTTAAAACCTCATGTGGCACAAAATCCGAGATATCCCCGTTAAAAAAAGCTATCTGCTTGACCAGGCTTGAATTAAGATACATATTTTCGCTGCGCGTGGTGAGGAAGATGGTTTCCGCTTCTGGTGCCAGCTTTTTGTTTGTCAGCGCCATTTGGAACTCATACTCAAAATCTGACATGGCCCTGAGCCCTTTGCAGATGGCCACGGCGCCGCGGCCCTTTACATAGTCAGCCAGCAGGCCGTCGTAGGCATCCACCTCCACGTTGGGCAGGTGCGCGGTGGTTGCACGTAGCATCGCGACCCGCTCTTGATGCGTGAAAGAAGGGTTTTTGCCCGGATTGATTACCACCAGGGCTATCACGCGCTCGAACATGACGCTCGCACGGGTGATGATGTCCCGGTGCCCGTTTGTAACCGGGTCAAAACTGCCCGGACAGATAGCGGTAGCCATTGTGAACCTCCCAGTTGCACGTTGTCAGTTTCCAGTCGCCCTGTAATGAAATACGCGGGTCTTTCCGTACTTATAACATTTTTTCAGGAAAAACGGGGGAATCTCTTCGGGCAGGCGGGTCTGGCCGTCGGTCTCGCAGAGGATGACGCCGCCTTCACTCATATGCCTGGCCAACAGGCGTAAGCATTGCTCGAGCAATTCGCCGTGGTAGGGCGGGTCAAGCAGCGCGATATCGAAAACTTCACCCTGCAACCCGCGCAAGAAGTTCAATGCGTCCGAGGCGACAACTTTTGCGTTTTTCCACGGGCCTGTCTTTTCCAGATTCTCCCTCAGCGCGCTTAGGCTCTCTCGTCCATTGTCTACAAAAACGCACTCCCGCGCTCCACGGGAAAGGGCCTCGATCCCCATCTGCCCCGATCCTGCGAACAGGTCCAGCACCCGCGCACCGGGTATCTCAAACTGAATGATGCTGAAAACAGCCTCTTTTGCCACGGCCGAGGTGGGCCGTACAGCCTGTCCGGCAGGCGCCTGAAGCCTTCTGCCCCTGGCACTGCCTGTGATAACTCTCATGGGGTGCGCGCACTCCTTTGATGCAACTTTTCATACACACTACATTATGCTTTAAAACACACGAAATGTCAAGTTTTGCGCCTAGTGACGCCGCCCGGTTCACGGCCTTTGCCATTCATGATTCATGCTGCTTTGAACGCAGGCTTTTTATATACTCAAATTCTTTCAAAATAGTGCCGCCGTTTTGAAAGAGCGAACGCAGTTAGCCACTCGCGCTGTGCGCGAGATTTGAGTATGAAACGGCAGTCCGCTGCCTTTAGGCGGCCACGCGGCATTTGCCGCGTACTTTGAAACAGCACCACTTGTTTCAAATGGACTGCGTTATAGTTTTTCCGAATGCAGAAAATTGTATACGCCCTGCGCGGTTTTGGTGGTCATGCCCGGCGCTTTGGCGAGATCCTCGGGCGTGGCGGCGTTCAGTGCTTTCACCGTTTTAAAGTGCTTTAGCAACGAGGCCGCGCGCTTATCGCCCACGCCGTCTACCTGAGTGAGACGCAGGGCAAAGCCCGTTTTCTTGTGCCGCTGCCGCATATGGGTTACCGAAAAGCGATGAACCTCCTGCTGGATTTTGGAAACCAGCGCAAAAGCGCTGCGGTTCGCAGAGATCGCGATTTCGCCGCCGTCCCCGGCAATTGCCCTGGTTTTATGCTTGGAATCTTTGACCATGCCGAAGATTGGTACGCCGCTCAGCCCCATATGCTCAAGGATTGGCTGCGCCGCGCTGAGATGCCCCTTGCCTCCGTCCAGCAGAATGAGGTCGGGCAGGCGGCCAAAGCCTTCTCCACTTTCCTTTTCCTCATGGTAGCGGGCAAACCGGCGGGATAGCATTTCGCGCATACTGGCGTAATCGTCCGGCGCGGTGACTGTCTTCATGTTGAACTTTTTGTAGGCGGATTTCAGCGGCCTGCCGTTTTCGAAAACCACCATCCCGCCCACCACAGTCTGGCCTGCGTAATTGGAGATATCGTAGGCCTCGATGTAATCGGGCGGGGATTTCAGCCCAAGCAGGCGGGCAAGTTCGTCCAAAGCGGCCAGCTCCCGGCCGGTGCGCTCGATTTTGTGGGCCAAATGCTGGGCGGCGTTGGCCGTGGCCATCTTTACCAGTCGCAACCCATCCCCGCGTGAAGGCAGGTGGAGCGACGCCTTGCGCCCCCGGTGCTCACGCAGATAGCGCTCGATCAGTTCGGCGTCGTCGCAGGGGCCGTCTATCAGGATTATGCCCGGGATATCCGACTGCCCCTGCCCGTAATAAGAGAGAATGAAGTCGGCCCGTGCGCCGGAAAGGTTGTCGATCTCCCCGAGCTGGAAGGTTTGTTTGTCCACAAGCCGCTGCCCCCGGATTTTCAGCAGGGCGGCGCAGCTTTCTCTGCCGTTTTGCAGAAGGGCCAACACGTCCTGGTTATCGGCGCTCTTGGTAAAGACCACATTTTGCAATTCGGCCATTTTTTTAACGGCTTTTATCCGATCCCGGTAAAAGGCGGCCTTTTCGAAGTCCAGAGACTCGCTGGCAGCATCCATCCGCGCGTGCAGAAGCTCCATCGTGTCCGTTGCGCCCCGGGTTATAAACTGCAATGCCTGATCGATTATTTCGGCGAACTCCTCTTTGGAAGTTTTGCCCCTACAAAGGCCGATACACTGCTCGATGTGGTAGTTCAGGCAGGGCCGCCCCTTGCCAAAATCTCCAGGGAACTTCCGCTTACAGGTGGGCAGCATGAAAGCCTTGTTTACCTCGTCAACAGTTTGGCTGACCACAAACGAAGAGGTGTAGGGGCCAAGCCAGCGCGCGCCGTCGCCGGCTTGTTGCTTTTCGGCGGAAATGCGGGGAAAATCGTCGGCGCTTACGCGGACGTAATGGTAGCCCTTGTCGTCCTTGAGCAGGATGTTGTACTTGGGCTGATACTGCTTTATCATGCTGCATTCCAGCACAAGGGCCTCGAACTCGCTGGCGGTGACAATGGTCTCGAAATCCCGCGCGGTGTGAACAAGCCTGCGCGTTTTTTCCTGATGCTTCTCCAGGCTGCGGAAATAGCTGCTTACCCGGTTGCGCAAAGCCTTGGCCTTGCCCACGTAAATAATTTCCCCCGCGCTGTCCCGCATAAGGTAAACGCCGGGGTCGCCTGGCAGGCGCTTTGCCTTTTCGCTCAGCGCTTTTACATGATCGAGCGCCATCTCATCACCCCTCGCAGAAAATAGCAGAGAACGCTGGCAAGGGCGGAAGTGTTCCGTCTTTGTCAACGCTCTACAAGTGTTCTAATCGCTATGTTCAATAACTATTCAGTGAAGCCGGATTCCACCAGCTTTACAAGGCCGTCCACCGCCTGTTGCTCGTCGGGGCCATCGGCGATAATCTTAATTCCGGTGCCGCCTACAATGCCCAGGGATAAAACGCCCAAAAGGCTTTTGGCGTTGACCCGGCGCTCTTCTTTTTCCACCCAGATGGAAGACTTGTACTCGTTGGCCTTCTGGATAAAAAACGTGGCCGGCCGGGCGTGCAGCCCCACCTGATTTTGTACGGATACTTCTTTTACAAACATTGCGGTAACTCCCTTAAGCATTAAGTTTTGCACATATTAGCCCTTGTCAGCAGGATACCCTGCCACAAGGCGGCATATCCTCAAGTACCGTAATTATATCATATTCAATGGCCGCGTCAACGAAGTTTTACCCGCAGCGAACAAAAAAAACTAAATTTTTGCTCTATTCCCAACAATGCACCAGGAATCAAATTAATGATTGTACACAAGTGCTATAAAATAAATGTCAATTGTATGAACTTTAACAGGGGCAGAAAATTTGCGACTTTGTTAACGGCCAAATGAAACAATGTCCGCGTCTTTTCGCGGACATTGTTTTTTATGCGCACCGCCTCGCCCCTTGCGGGGCAACCGGCTTTTGATGCGCAATTATTTCATGCAAGCATGAAATAATACACAACCGGTATAGCCAGCGCGGGCAAGAGATTACCCACCTTTATTTTGGCGTCTGCCGCAAAATTTAAGCCAATGCACAAGACCACCGCGTAACCGGTCATGCAGAAAAGGTCGAGCAGGGTAGCGCTCACAAAGGGATAAATGCCCTCGGCCAGAAGGGTGAGCGAACCCTGTATGATAAAAACCGGTATGGCCGCAAACAAAACGCCAAAGCCCAGCGTGGAGGCCAATACGATAGAGGTGATAAAATCCAGGGTGCTCTTTACCAACAGTACGCTGGTGTCGCCCATCAGGCCGTCGTACAGGGGGCCGATTACAGCCATCGCCCCAATCGGGAAAAAGAGGGAAGCAGCCACAAACCCTTTGGAAAAATCGGATGCACCAAAGTGCCCTTCAATATTTTTGGCAAAGGAGTTTAACCGATCCTCGATGCGCAAAAGCTCCCCGAAAAGGCAACCCAACACCAGGCTTACAAGCAGTAACAGCCCGCCTGAATCGTGCAATATTCCTGTTTGCACATCGGCTCGGAACATAGCGCCGATAATGCCGTTGAGGGAGATGACGATAACCGCCACTCCCTGCACCTTAAGTATGGAGCCGGTTATCCTCTCGGGGATTCCCTTTTTCAAAACCAGCCCGATAAGCGACCCCGCCACAATTGCCGCCACGTTTACAAGTGTACCTGTCATTGCTCAACCCGCCCTGTTTTGATTTCCGCTTCATCCTGCTCTAAGTGCCCGGCGAGAAAGAGCTTGTCCCGCGCGGTGAGGTCGGCTTTTTCCAGCAGGTTGGGGCGGCTTTTCAAGGTTTGGAGCAGCGCTTGCTCCCTGCGCCACCGCTCGATATTAGCGTGATGCCCGGTAGTGAGCACTTCAGGCACACTGCGCCCCCGCCACTCGAACGGCTTGGTGTAGTGCGGCCCCTCCAGCAGACCATCGGCGGCAAAGCTCTCGTCCTGCCAGCAGCTCTCATCGGCCAGAACACCCTCGCAAAGGCGGGCCACACTGTCGCAGAGCACAAGTGCGGGCAGCTCCCCGCCGGTGAGGACGTAATCCCCGATGCTTATCTGCTCGTCAACGATTTCGTCGATCAGGCGCTGGTCCACACCCTCGTAGTGGCCGCAAAGAACACAGATGTGCGGCAGGCGGGACAGTTCGATCGCCCGCAATTGAGTGAGCGGCCTGCCCTTGGGGGACATGTATATGACATGCGGGCGCAAACCGGCGTCCTCCACCACTGCCTCCCAGCAGCGGTAGATTGGCTCTGCCTGCATGAGCATACCCTTCCCGCCGCCGTAGAGTGTATCGTCGGTGGTGCGGTGTTTGCTGGTGCTGTAATCGCGTATCTGGTGGCAGCGCACCTGGATTTTGCCGGCTTTTTGTGCCCGGCCTATAATGCTTTCGCCCATCACCCTCTCGCACATGTCGGGAAAGAGGGTGAGAATATCAATGCGCATTGTCAAACAGTCCTTTCAGTGGGCGGATATGCATAACGCCGGATGTTACATCCGTTTCGAGCACAACATCCTTGATTGCGGGCAACAACCTTTTTTTACCGTCTTCGCCGGTGAACTCGTAGACATCGTTTGCACCGGTGAAGAAGACGTCGCTCAGCTTTCCGTAAACCTCGCCGGTGTCGGCGTCCACAACGCTCAGCCCCATCAGATCCTGCACAAAGAACTCGCCTTCTTCCATCGGGGCGTCGTCCCTGTCGATATACAAAATCTTCCCACGAATGGCTGCGGCACTGTTAAGGCAATCGACCCCTTCGAGTTTTAGCAGCAGCATGTTTTTCTGCACCCGGGCCTGCTCCACATGGCAGGGTTTGTTTCCATTATCCAGGTAGAGGGTATCGAACCCCAGCAGAAAATCCGGGGTATCGCACCAGGGCTGTACCCGCAGCTCCCCGCGTACCCCGTGGGTGGATACGATTTTTCCGCACTCCAAATATTGTTTTTGCATGGTGATCGCTTTCCTTAAAGTTATTCTCTTTTGCAGGCTGGCAAAGCCGTGCGGCACCATCTGCGACCGGACTTGTTCGGCTTTGCCGCCAGGCTCTCTCAGCCTGCGGCGCCCTACTTTTCCTCGTGGAAAAGTAGGCAAAACACACCGAACCCCCTCCTGCCAATAACAGGAAATTTCGCCAAGAAAAATGAGAACTCGCTGTTTTCATCACAGAGATATAAGCCCATCCTCGCCGTCCGCTCAAACATCTCATTTTTCTTTGCGCTCCACTTGATTTTGATGTGGCTTCGCCCCTGTTGGCAAGAGGGGGTTTCTTAAGGGGGATGCGCACGTTAGTGCAGTCTCCCCCTTAAGCGGCCCTTTTGATTACTTTTGGGGCCGCGGCCAAAAGTAACTCTGGGGAATGGGGGCAAAAGCCGTAAGCGATAGCTTTGCACTGCAAAGCTGCGAGACGGCGCCTTTGCGCAGCAAAATACACCACACAATTAAAAATCAAAATACCCTTAAGACCTTGGCCTTAAAAAGAGCGCAAATAAGCTACTCCCTATGTTTCGGGCAGATTGCCGGGTGCGGCTATTTGTCGCGTATATTGTTGATTATTGCAGCAATGCCATACACGATCCCGACACACAGAGCTGCTCCTGCTCCGGTAATCATAGCCCAAAGTCCTAAAATGTAAACACCGAAACCATCCCATCCCGTCATGCGCGTTGAATATACCGCCATAACAACGTCCGCAAGAATTATCAGAAAAAAGCAGATGAACGCCCAAACAAGGAACTTTTTTCGCTTGCGCTCATCGGAGATGTCCTCGGCAATAGAGTGCACAATGAAGCCGATGAGCAGAGGCGGCACGGCAACCCAAAGGAATATCTCATACATATCGAATCTCCTTTCGTGCAGCCGTTAAAAGTTGCGAAAGCAAATGGCCCACGGCATTTGTGCGCCGCAGGCCAAAGTGTCTAGTCGATTTCCACTGCTACTTTTTCGCCGGTACGGCTGGCCACCGAGCGCACCACCGTGCGAATGGCCTTTGCGATTCTGCCTTGCTTGCCGATCACCCGCCCCATATCGTCCGGCGCAACCCGGATGTGGTATACCACAACCCCTTCGGCGTCCGGCTCGTCCTTGGTGACCTGGATGTTCTGCTTGTCCTCAACAAGGCCCTTTACAATTTCGGTGATTAATTGTTCCATGCGGCAAAAAGCTCCTCTTTAGGGTCTGCCGGCCAGGTAAGCGCCCACGCCGGCAAAAGTGTCGATAATTTTTAAATAATGTCGCTTTTTTTAAGCAGCGCCCTAACAGTATCGGTAGGCTGAGCGCCGTTTTGCAGCCACTTTTTCACTTTTTCCGAGTCGATCTTTATCAAGGAAGGTTCCTTGGTGGGATCGTAGTAGCCTACTTCTTCAATAAACCTGCCATCTCTTGGGTAACGGGAATCCGCCACCACAACGCGATAGAAAGGAGCTTTTTTAGCGCCCATCCTGCGCAGCCTTATTTTAACAGCCATCTTGTGTTCACCCCCAATGTAAGATAATTTATGGTAGAGAAATGTCAACGAATTTTATTGGAACGGGAACCCCATACCGCCCATTCCCGGCATACCTGCCCTGCGCTTTTTCTTGCCCGAACCCTTACCGGTCATTGATTTGAACATTTTTTGCATATCCCGGTACTGCTTGAGCAGGCGGTTGACGTCCTCAACCTGGGTGCCGCTGCCTGTGGCTATCCTACGCTTGCGGCTGGGGTTGATGAGATCCGGCTTGCGCCGCTCGGCCACTGTCATCGAGTCGATGATAACTTCCATCCGCTGCAGGTTTTTCTCACCCGCCTCGGCTTCTTCGCCGCTGAGTTTGACGCCGACCCCGGGGATCATGCTCAAGATTGATTCCAACGAGCCCATCTTGCGAATTTGGCGCATCTGCTCGACCAAATCTTCCAGGTCAAATTTATTCTTCTCCAGCTTCTTGGCGAATTTTTCAGCCTGGCGCTCGTCGATGTTCTGCTGCGCCTTGTCTATCAGGGTGAGCACATCGCCCATGCCGAGAATCCGCGAGGCCATTCGGTCGGGGTGGAAAGGCTCGATCGCGTCTAGCTTTTCGCCCATGCCCACAAACTTTATCGGCTTGCCGGTGACGGCCTTTACCGAGAGCGCGGCGCCTCCGCGGGTATCTCCGTCCAGCTTGGTCATGATAACGCCGGTAATGCCCATGGTCTCGTCAAAAGTCTGGGCAACGTTTACCGCGTCCTGGCCGGTCATGGCGTCCACCACCAAAAGGATTTCGTGGGGCTTCACCTGCGCCTTGATCTTTTGCAGCTCGTCCATCAGCTCTTCGTCGATGTGCAGGCGGCCGGCGGTATCTAAAATCACGATGTCGTTGCCGTAATCCCGTGCGTGCAGCACCGCTTTTTTCGCGATGGTGACTGGGTCCTGCTGACCCATTTCAAACACGGGGACGCTTACCCGCTCGCCCACAATCTTAAGCTGGTCGATAGCGGCCGGGCGGTAGATATCGCAGGCTACCAAAATCGGCCTGCGCCCCTGCTTTTTATAGTAACCGGCCAGCTTGGCGCAGTGGGTGGTCTTACCCGAACCCTGCAATCCGCACATCATTATGATGGTGGGCGGCTTGTTTTGCAGCCGGATTTGATCGTGCTCCGAGCCCATAAGGGCGGTGAGTTCTTCATCAATAATCTTGATAATCTGCTGGGCGGGTGTGAGGCTTTCCATCACGGCGGAACCAATTGCCCGCTCGGTGACGGCGGCGATAAAATCCTTGGCCACTTTGTAGTTGACGTCGGATTCCAGCAGGGCTATGCGCACTTCACGCATAACTTCCTTGATGTCGCTTTCCTTTACTTTACCCTTGCTGCGCAGTTTTTTAAAGGTTACTTGCAGCTTTTCGCTAAGCCCTTCAAAGGCCATTTGCGCACCCCCATTTACCAGGTGATCTCATTAGTCAGGTCTATAATGCGCTGCGCGCGGCGCCAGAGGGCCTGGGCGCCCATAACGCGTTCGCTGTCCCCCTGCAAGGAAATCGCCTCGTCGGCAATTTCTTCCAGCGATTTTTGTATCTTGTCGAAGCGGCTTCTAAGGCCCATCTTTAGCTCACACTCAAGCAGCTGGGCTTCCGCCCTCTTGATGGAATCCCTCACCCCTTGCCGGGTGATGCCGGTGTGCTCGGCAATCTCGGAGAGGGAAAGGTCCTCGTTGTAATACCACTGCACGACTTCGCGCTGCTTATCGGTCAGCATACCATCGTAGTAGTCAAGCAGTATGGATATTTCCAGATTCTTGGACATCGCCGCTTACCTCCAAAAACCTTGCGTAATTTCGCCTTGCCGCCCCAGTGTATACCTTGCTCAATCCTTAAACAGTATACACGAAACTCCGGAAACTGTCAAGCCTTTTTGCTTTACAGGCGAAAATTTAGTAGTAGCCCTGCATATCTAGTCCGATACTTACGCCGCTTCGACAACTTTTTGGGATATATACTGGTATAGTAAAGCACAGATGCATGGTAGAATTTGGTAACTTTCTGCCGGAGGGAAAAGGAATGGAAAATAAAACGGATTTGATTGGCGTTTCGCTGGGGGGGCATCTGCGTCAGTTTGTGAGAGTGAACGGGCAGTGGCTTGCTATGGTAGCCAGTACCGGCGCCGGGGTTGTGATGGCAGGAGCGATTTTGTTTGGCAGCGTTTCCCCTTTTGGGGTGGCTCTGGTCAGCGCGCTTACCGGCCTAAACGCCATAGGGGCGGCGATTGGGGGCATTGTGGGGCATCTGCTGCTTGCGGACGCCGCGTTTGGGATTAAATACATAGCGGCAATCGTGCTGGCTTTGGCCGCAAAATGGATTTTCCTCAGCCGCGTCAAGGCGAAGTGGGAACCCGCCGCCGCGGTAGGGACATGCTTTATTGGCCTTGGAATAAGCGCGGGCGCTGTTCTAATCTTAGGGGAGCCGACCGTCTACGACATTATTATCAGCGTTTGCGAGCTATTTTTGGGGTGCGCCGCCGCTTACTTTTTCAGCCGCAGCCTGTACGTTTTTAAAAACGGAATGCTGGGCGCAAGCAAGGCGGAAATTTCCTGTGTGGCCATAGCGGGGTGCATAGCGCTTATGGCGCTTTCCACCATTACGTTGGCCGGGCTGAGCGTTGGGCGTGTTCTCGGGGTTTTGGCCGTCCTAATCTGCGCGCGCCAGGCTCGTGAGGCAGGCGGCGCGGTGGCCGGGGTTGCGGCGGGCGCTTCTGTCGCCTTAGTCACCGGGGATTACGGCTATGTCGTCGGAACCTACGGCTTTGGCGGTCTGGCCGGCGGCCTTCTAAGCCAGATCGGCAAAGTTGCCGTTGCGGGCGCATTTATCGTTATCAACACCGGAGTATCCCTGCTCACCATGGAGTTTGCGGGAGCAAACTCCGCCATCTACGAGGCGTTTGTGGCAAGTGTGCTGTTCATCGCAATCCCGCAAGTGCTGGTATCCCGCTTGCAGCCGCTGGGGTTTTCTCCCGTCGCCTGGGAGACCAATTCTCAGGCCACACTGCGGGAACGGCTTGAGGACTACTCGGCCACCCTTGAAGAAATTGGCGAGACCACCCGCGAGGTGAGCAAAAAGCTGAGCAAGCTGGAAGGCCCCGGTTCCGAAACCATAATCGAGCGGGTTGCCGAGCAGGTGTGTTCCGGTTGCGGGATGAAAACCGCTTGCTGGCAGCTCCGCCACTCGCTGACCGTCTGCGCGATGAGCGACGCCATTGCCATACTGCGCAAAGACGGCTCGATTTCCAAGGAGAAGACGCCCCGGCACCTTTTGCAGGGCTGCTGCCGCTTGGACGAGCTGGTCGGCGAACTGAGTATCCAGTTTAACGCCCACACCGCCAAAGAGGGGGTAGCGCGAAAGGTTGGGAAAGTCCGCGCGGTGCTGACCGAGCAGTTCGGCGGCATGGCCATAATGTTAAGCGAAATAGCCGAGGAGCTCTGCGCCAGCCGCCCCCTCGAAAAGGACAAGGCCGAGCGGGTGAAAGATTATTTTTCCCGGCTGAACATAACTGTGCACCGCCTGAGCTGCACGGTAGACCAATACCGGAGAATGAACGTGGAGCTGGTCATCCCGAGCTATCAAGTGGCGCGACTCTCCAAAACCAAGGTGACGCTTGATCTCTGCACCATACTGGAAGCCGACTTCGACCTGCCCGAAACCACCGCCCGGGAAAAGTTGACCACCCTCGCCTTCTGCGAAAAAGCCACCTACTCAATCGAGCTGGGAGCCTATCAGCTTTCCGGTGGCAAAAGCCGCCTATGCGGGGACGCTTACGATTTTATCCGCAACAAGGGGGGCTGCGCCCACTTCATCCTCTCCGACGGGATGGGCAGCGGCGGCAGCGCGGCGGTGGACTCGGCCATGGCCTGTGGGTTGCTAGTCAAGCTGATAGACGTGGGTGTAAGCTACGAGGCCGCCCTCAAGATGGTAAATTCCGCCTTGCTGATAAAATCCGGGGAGGAGAGCCTTGCCACTATCGACGTCTGCTCCCTCGACCTCTTCACCGGGAAAGCCAGCTTCTACAAAGCGGGCGCCGCCCCTACATTTATCGTAAAAGGGGGGAAGGCGGGCTATGTCGAAAGCGCTTCCCTGCCCGCCGGGATATTGCACGGCGTCTCCTTTGAAAAGAGCAGCGTCACCCTGCACGAAGGGGATATCATCGTAATGGTAAGCGATGGGGTGACCTCCACCGGCGCGGAATGGGTAAAATCCGAGCTGGGCGGCCTGCGGAAAACGGACATGCAGCGCCTGTGCGAAAAGCTGGCTATAACCGCGAAATCGCGCCGTACCGACGGCCGCGAGGACGACATAACCGTGCTTGCCGCCGCCCTGCGCAAAGGGGGATAAACCCTTGTCTTTGGAAAAGTAGTAGTGTATAATTGGGGGAGAGAAGCGAAATTGAAAATTTATATTCTGCGGGGTGTTTGCCATGTTGCGGCATATTGTGGCCTGGAATTACAAGGACGGCTTTACTTACGATGAAAACAGAAAGAATGCCCAAAAACTAAAATCAGAGCTTGAGGCGTTAACCCAGTGCATAGAGGGAATCATCGAGCTGAAAGTGCACATCAACACGCTTTCCTCAGGCAACCGGGATATCGTGCTGAACAGCCTGTTTGAGAGTGAAGAAGCCCTGCTGGCGTATCAAATTCACCCCGAGCACAAAAGGGTCGGCGAGTTTGTTAAGGCGGTCACGCAAGACCGGGTTTGCGTGGATTACTTTGAGTGATCTGTGCTAGGGGGGTATTTTGATGGACAGCCAAAACAACCCGCTAAACGATATTGACCCGCCGGTTGAGCGCCCGAAAAAGCCGTGGCTGCTCCTGCTGTTGATCTCTTTTATACTTAGCCTTTCCCCTTTTACAGTAGGCGGGATATTTGCAGCATTCATCGGTGGCCCGATTATGGGGATGCAAGCTACTGTGTTAAAGATATTAGTGATAATCGGATGGATAACCGGGCTTGCTGTTAGCATTATTAGCGTACAGGATGCATTAAAAAGCGAACGCAAAACTAGGGAAGTCATATCGGCGACTGCACTTGGATGGTACTTATTCGCCTTGATTTTTCAAATAGTGCTTTTCATTCAAATGTATCGCGGTTTTGTCCCGTAAACACAATACACACAAAACGGCCTTGCGGCAAACCATCCCGCAAGGCCGTTTTCTATTCCGCGTTATCAATAGGGCAGCTGAGCGCAATCAACAGCCCCGACCCCTGTGTGATAAGCACGTCCTCCCCGGCGAACTCGTTGCTCACCGCACGGGGGTCGTCCACACGCAGGGGGTACTCATCCAAAGGATACTTGCCGCCGGTAATAGTTACGCCCTGGCAATTTTCCAGCGCAAACAACGAAAAGTAACAGCCCTCCCGGCAGGGGAGTAGCAGCTCGCCTTCGCCTGACAAAGCGTAGGCGTCAGTCACACCGTCGGTGAGAAGGGCCGATACCCCCTCGCCAGCCAACCGCGCCAAAAGCTGAAAATTGGCCAGAGTGTGATCCAACCGCCCGCCCAACATTCCGGTAAGCAGCATACGGGTATATCCGCGAACCAACGCATGGTTAACAGCGTAAAAGGAATCGGTGTAATTCTTGTCAGGGCTAAGAAGGATGCGCGAGATGTCTGAATGCGCCGTACCGTCCAGAGAATCAAAATCCCCGATAAGCAGGCCGGGGGAAAGGCTCAGCGCCCCGCAGTGGACCAGACCGCCATCCGCGCAAACTACAAAAGCGCCGGGCGCTATAAAAGAGGCGACCCGGCTATAATCAAGTATTTTGCCCGCGCCCAAAACGGCGCAGGGGTAGCGCTCTATCTGTGTTCCCACTCCTTCACTTCCTTTGCCTGAGCGTACAGCGAACAGTAGCTTTCGTGCCGGGTGCGGGCGATCTCCCCGCGCCGCAAAGCGTCTAAAACCGCGCAGCCCGCCTCCAGCGTGTGCGAGCAGTCGTTGAAGCGGCAACTGCCTAAAAACGGCGCGAACTCAATAAAGCAGAACTGAAGCTCTTCTTTTGGAATATGCCCCATGCGCAGCATTTCCAGCGAGGAAAAGCCGGGGGTATCCGCCACCAGCCCGCCGCCTGGCAGAGATAGCAGCTCCACATGCCGGGTGGTGTGCCGCCCACGGCCCAGCTTCTTGCTGGTCTGGCCGGTGGCCAGGCCGAGCTGTGGATGTATGCGGTTAAGCAAGGTAGACTTTCCAACACCGCTATTGCCGCAAAAAGCGGAGATGCCAGAGGAAAGCGCCGCCGTCAGCTCGTCTATACCGCTTTGAGGGGAAACCACGTATACAAGGAAGCCCGCCCCCCTGTATATGGACTCCAAATCCTCACTGGGGGCGAGATCGCTCTTTGTGATGGCTATCAGCGCGTCGATTTCCCGGTGGGCCAAAATGGCAAGATAAGTGTCGGCGACCAAAAGGTTGGGCGCGGGGTCGGCCACCGAGAGCACGAGGGTCATCCGGTCGATGTTGCTCAGCGGGGGGCGCACCAAACTGTTGGAGCGTTCGAGCAGTTCGACTACGCTGCCGCTGCCGTCCTCGGGCGAGCGCTCTATCACCGCCATATCTCCCACCAATGGGGTGAGCCCGCGGTTGCGAAGCGCTCCGCGTCCCCGACACTCCACCCGCTCAAAACCAGCCCCAGCGGGGATATCCACATAGTAAAATCCGCCGGTTGCCTTTACAATGCGTCCGGTCAGTTCGCCGCTCATCCGAAGAACGTACCTTGCCGCAACTCTTGGTAAGTGGGCGGGTTGTTGCTAAAGTCCAACTGGTAATGCCGCCAGAGCTGATCGTTGATAAAAATTTCGATGAACGCAAGCTCGCCTTCTCCGGAGAAAAAGGGCCGCCAGGTGCCTATCTCAGCGGGGTTTAGCACCTCTTGAAACACAAGCTGGCCGTCCTGGAAAGCCTGCAAGGTTGCGTAGTCATCCAGATTGGGCATAGGAACGGCAATAGCCACCCGCGTAGTATCGGCCCCCCTGCTAACAACGAGGTTGACGGCGGTGCCCTCCGGGTGAGATTCGCCCGACGCGGGATCTTGGGCGATTACGGTGTCGGCGGGTTGCTCACTTTGCTCATAGGTGACATATCCCACCCGCAGGCTAAAGAGCTCGAGCATCTGCCGGGCCTGGGCGATAGGCATACCTGTAACATCGGGGACATCTCTCATAACAACGTCCGGACCCAGGCTGACATAAACGGTTACCGTAGATCCCGCCCGAACTTCCGCCCCCGCCGATGGGTTGGTGCGTATGACATGCCCCGCAAAAACATTGCTGTCGTGCTGGCGCACAATTTCATATTCCAGGCCGAGATCGAGCAGCCTGCGGGTTGCGCGGTCAACGGTCTGATTTTCGAAGTTTTCCAAAGAGGGGATTACCGCCTGGCCGCCGCTTACGTTAACGCGGATTACGCCGTCTTCTCGGATAGACCGCCCCGCCCTCGGATCCTGGTAGAAGATGACCCCCGGGGGGAACTCGCTGTGGTACGCAACCTCGGCCTGCTCAATTCGCACATTCAGGTCGGCGTACTGGCTTAAGGCGGTCTCAAACCTCAATCCAACCAGGTTGGGCACGCGCACTTCCTCCACCTGAGCAAACGGGTTTTGCAAGGATACCATAAGCCAAAGAAAAGCGCCGGCAGCCACCATAAACGCAAAGGTAACCCCCGCCAATATCGGCAGGTAAGGCACTCTCTTTTTTCTTCGCTGATTACGCAAAGGGTTCTCCTCTCTGCTGCGGTCGTCAGCCCGGCGGTATTTTTGCCGCGCGGCCTGGCTGCGTCTGCCCGAC
>Ga0123355_10004551_pt1 | contig 20160 bp, 19 predicted proteins | sample TergutEmb28metaG_3_FD_89872 | JGI IMG/M metagenome (GOLD analysis project Ga0123355, IMG submission 89872) | Embiratermes neotenicus P1 segment gut microbial communities from Petit-Saut dam, French Guiana - Emb289 P1 | ecosystem: Host-associated > Arthropoda: Insects > Digestive system > Gut ...
GCTGTAATTCAGATTTATTCCCTCGTGCACTTTTCGAGTGGCATAAATCGGAATTTTATAACGTTCGCCCAAAGCACCCACGGCACGAATGTGGTCGGCGTGGTCGTGCGTGATGAACAATCCCCAAATTTTGTCAAAATCAAGTCCGATATTTCGCAAATGTTTCCGAATTTTCCGTGCGCTAATGCCTGCATCTATCAAAATACCGTACGACGAATTTCCTACATAATAACAATTTCCACTGCTTCCGCTTGCCAAACTCTGAAATTTTAACTCCTCCATTTTTCTACTCAATCTTGCTTTTGCAAGAATAAATGCAAAATTAAGAAAAATCAGCAGAAATCGAGATAAAAAAAGAATAAAACTTGTTGCGTGTTTGGAAAAATATTTTTTTGTTTGAAGTAAAAACCTGATTTCTACCTGATTTTCCTAACGGCACAACCTAAGTAACCAAATGTAAATCCTCGCTTAACCTGATTACCTGATTAATTGTTTTTAAAAATCAGAGAATCAGGTTTTTATATTTGGTTTGATTCCTGTTACTCAGGTTATTCTGTCGTAAAAATCAGGTTTTTTAATAAAATCATTAAAATAAATTCGGCACAAAATTTTGTCGAAAACAAAATATCAGTATATTTGCACTTTGTAATCGAAAATGAAAATGGAATCGGAAATCAGATTAGAAATTGTCGGACTTATTTACAGCCAATCGGTTGTGAATACTTACGGTTTGGTGCTGTGCGAAAAAGACAGCACTCGACGTTTTTCAATTATGATTGGCGAGCCGGAAGCTCAATCTATTGCGCTGAAAATCAACAATAAAATATTGGCTCGACCACTCACGCACGATTTGATAAAAAATATCCTTTTTTCGTTCGGCGCGCAGTTGAAAAAGGTCTTAATTTATGAATTGACAAACGAAATTTTTTATTCCGAATTGTATATCGAGGACATTCACGGCAAAATATTTACGGTTGATGCGCGTACTTCGGATGCCGTTGCGCTGGCTGTTCGCGCCGAATGCCCGATTTATATAAAATCGCACATTTTGGATATTGTCGGCGTTGAAATGAATGCAGAGGAAAACGCGGCGAAACCAAATACAGATAAAAATATCGAAAATTTTACAGATGAGGATTGGAATTCACTTTCGAAACCGGAACTGACCGATTTGTTAGACAGTGTTTTAAAAGAGGAAAAATACGAATTAGCCGTAAAAATACGCGATGTGTTGAAAAGTAGGGGCGAATTGCATTCACCCGAATGATGATAATAAAATGGGCGAAAAATTTTCGCCCATTTTTTATTTTACGAAGTTATCGCGCCAATCAACGTTCCCGACATCAAACTCACGATTGTTCCTCCCAAGAGAGCGCGAAGTCCTAATTGCGAAATCAAAACACGCTTGCCGGGTGCTAACGAACCAATACCGCCGATTTGAATACCAATCGAAGCAAAATTGGCAAAACCGCAAAGAAAATAAGTTGCCATAATAACCGACCTTTGCGAGGCAAAAGCACCGCTATGACTTAATTCTGATAAACTTATGTAACCGATAAATTCAGTTAAAATCAGTTTTTCGCCAACCACGCGCCCAACCAATGTAATATCCTCAGGATGAATTCCAAGCATCCACATCAGCGGAGCAAACGCATAACCCAACAAAAACGGTAACGAAACTTTATCATAAGCACCATTCGTAACATTGTAAACCCAAGTATTCAGCGTATCGCTCATTCCTACAATGTAATTAAACATCGCTATAAATGCCACAAATACCAAAAGCATAGCCGCCACGTTTACAGCAAGTTTCACACCTTCGGTTGTGCCGTTTGCAATAGCGTCCAAGATATTTTTGCCGACATTTTCTTTGGTTACCGAAAGGTCTGAACTAAATTCCTCCGTTTGAGGCAGTAAAATTTTAGCGATAACGATTGAGCCGGGAATTGCCATCACAGACGCTGCCAACAAATGTCGCGCAAACTCTAACTGCATCTCTCGACAGTCACCTCCAAGAAAACCAACGTATGCCGCCAAAACTCCTCCGGCAACAGTTGCCATACCACAAGTCATAATTAGCATAATTTCCGACTTATTCATTCGCTCCAAATATTGCTTAATTAGCAGCGGTGACTCGGTTTGTCCTAAGAAAATGTTACCGGCAGCAGCCAAACTTTCCGGTCCCGACAAGCGCAACGACTTTGCTAATAACCAACCCAAAGCCCAAACCACTTTTTGAATGATACCGAGATAAAACAACAAACTCGTCAATGCCGAGAAAAAGATAATCGTAGGTAAAACTTGAAATGCAAAGATAAAGCCGTAGGTTTCAGTACTCATAAGGTCGCCGAGCAGAAAAGTGCTTCCTGCCTTTGTAAAATCTATGACAACAACGAAAAATCTGCCGACAAATTCAAAGAAAATACGAACAGGCGGAAAATACAAAATACTTAACGCTAAAATAATTTGTAACGACAAACCAATTCCAACTTGTTTCCAGTTGATATTTCGGCGATTTGTACTAAACAAAAAAGCGATACCCAAAAGAGTTGCCATTCCCATAATGCCGTGAAGTACGTGCCACAAACTAATTCCAAGACCTGACGCTACTGTTTCCATAAGTTCTTTTTTTGGCAAAAATACGAAAAAATCTAAAAACTTTTCAGAATTTAGCAACAAATGTTGTTTTTGGCGATAATTTTAGGTTTTGATAAAAAGTTCGTCGTATTTCAGAATACCCGACAAAAATTCGTATCGAGCATTTTTTGTATCAACGCGACAACAATAATGTTCAATTCCGTTGCTAATCATAAAAAAATCAACGTTTAATTTAGCATTATAAACCGCCACTTGGTCGAAAACATCTTGTGTGATAGCGATATTCGGTGATTTTAATTCAATAATAAGTCGCGGTTTTGCTTCAATATCAAATAAAATTGCATCGCAACGCTTTTTCATTCCGTTAAAATCAATTTGCTGTTCGATGGCAATGAGCGAAGCAGGATAATTCATTTTTTCGATAAGAAAACGGATAAAATGCTGTCTTACAAATTCTTCTGGAGTGAGCGAAACATATTTTTTTCGCTGTACGCAGAAAACAAAAAGCCGATTATTTTGTTTTTTTATTGTAAAATCGTATTCGGGGAGATTTAGTTGATACATTTTTCGTATTTTTGAAGCCTGAATTTGCAACTGCGAAAGTACAAAGAAATTTTGAACTTTGGGGAAATTTTGAATTCTGAATTTTGAATTGATTGTTTCCGTAAAGTTTTTCAAGATTTAGAATCTGTTTCAAATATCAAAACAAATTCTTTGAAAAAATTTAAACAGGCTCTTAGTTTCCGGAATTCAAAATTCAAAATTCATAACTCAAAATTTTATTTACTTATGAAAACAAAAAAAGAAATTGTAGAAAATTGGCTTCCGCGCTACACAAAACGCGCGTTGAAAGATTTTGACGAGCATATTTTGCTCACAAATTTCAATAATTATGTCGAACTTTTTGCCGAGTGGAACAATGTTCCGGTTTTTGGTCGCGATGGAAATATGCTCAGTGCCTCGGCAAATGGCATCACGATGATAAATTTTGGTATGGGAAGTCCAAATGCAGCGATTATTATGGATATTCTTGCTGCGATTCAACCCAAAGCGGTTTTGTTTTTGGGAAAATGCGGCGGACTTCGCAGTAAAAATAAAGTCGGCGATTACATTTTGCCGAGTGCTGCCATTCGTGGCGAAGGAACGTCGAACGATTATTTTCCGACGGAAATTCCCGCACTTCCTGCGTTTAGTTTACAGCGCGCTGTGTCGTCAAACATTCGCGATTTTGGAAAAGATTATTGGACAGGAACAGTTTACACCACCAATCGCCGCGTGTGGGAACACGACGACGAGTTCAGAAAATACCTGAACACAACGCGCGCAATAGCGATTGATATGGAAACGGCAACGCTTTTTTCGGTCGGATTTTACAACAGCATTCCAACCGGCGCATTGCTTCTCGTTTCGGATATGCCGTTGGAGGAAGACGGCATAAAAACGGAGGAAAGTGACAAAGTCGTTACTACCAATTTCGTAGAGGAACATATCCGAATCGGCGCAAAATCGTTAAGTTCGCTGATAAATAACAGTCAGACGGTTAGGCATTTGAGGTTTGAGTAATTGAAATCCAATCTGATGGCAAAACAAACAACAACAGCCGAAAGCATTCTCGGCGAATTGAAAAATAAGCACTATCAACCCATTTATTTTTTAATGGGCGAAGAGCCTTATTATATCGATGTGATTTCGGATTACATTCAGCATAATGTGTTGGACGAAACACAGCGCGAATTCGACCAAACCATTTTGTATGGCAAAGAAACCGATATTCGAACAGTAATCAACGCTGCGAAACGTTATCCGATGATGGCTCAACATCAAGTGGTTATTGTGAAAGAAGCGCAGTTGATTAAAGATTGGGATAATTTGATTTTTTACCTTCAACAACCGTCAAAAGCCACTATTTTGGTTTTCTGTTATAAATATGGAACACCTGATGGACGGAAAAAATGGTTTACCGAGTTGAAAAAAACAGGCGTTGTTTTCGAATCGCCCAAAGTACGCGATTACGAAATCAGTGCGTGGATTTCGCGCTACGCCAAAAACAAAGGTCTTTCGATTGATGAAAAAGCGGTTGTGATGCTTGGCGAATACTTGGGAACTGATTTGAGCAAAATTGCGAATGAAATTGATAAATTGCTCATTACCAAGCCGACAGGAACAGAAAAAATCACACCCGAACTTATCGAAAAAAACATCGGCATCAGCAAAGACTACAATGTTTTTGAATTGCAAGCGGCATTAATCAATCGCGATGTGCTGAAAGCAAATCGGATAATTCGTTATTTTGCCGAAAACAAAAAAGCCAATCCGTTGGTAATGGTTTTACCGCAGTTGTTCAATTTTTTCAGCAATTTGATGCTGTATCATTATTTGCCGGACAAAAGTCCTCAAACTGCTGCTTCGGAACTGAAAATCAATCCTTTTTTTGTACGAGATTATCAAAAAGCGGCGCAAGTTTTTGGCGCGTGGAAAACAATGTTTATTATCAGCTACATTCGCGAAACCGACGCACGACACAAAGGAATTGACAATGTAAGTGCCGACGAAGGCGATTTATTGAAAGAACTTGTTTTTAGGGTTTTGCATTGAAAAACAAAAAACCGCCGTACAATCACTGTATGGCAGTTTTCTCAATAATCAATAAACAAAATGTAAAAACAAACAAAACTTTAAAAGGAATTTGGCAATTACTGTGCCAAAAAATCACAACATTTTTGTCAATGCTGTTTTCTCCTCGTTCCAATTGCCGAGTTGTATTGTATTAACGCTGTTTACACTATTTTTGTTCAAAGGTGCTTCTACTCGAACGTAATTTTCGGTAAAACCAACCATATTTTCATTGTTTTTTCTACTTTCCCAGAGGACTTTTACTGTTTTTCCGATTTGTTTTTCGTAAAATGTTTTCGTCTTTTTTTCGGAAATTTCGTGCAGAATCTCGCTTCGTTTTTTCCGTTCGGCAAGCGGAACAATTTCATCGATTATTTCAACCATTTTTGTTCCTGCACGTTCCGAATAAGTAAAAACGTGCAGTTGCGAAATGTCTAGATTTTCGATAAAACGCTTCGATTTTTCAAATAATTCAGTCGTTTCGCCTCGCGCACCGACAATCACATCAACGCCGATAAATGCATCGGGCAGAATTTGGCGAATAGTCCGGATTTTTCCGGCAAAAAGTTCGGTTGTGTATCGACGTTTCATTATTTGTAGCATTTCATCGCTTCCTGCTTGCAACGGAATATGAAAATGAGGCATAAAACGCTTGCTTTGAGCAATAAATTCAATCAGTTCATCGGTCAATAAATTTGGCTCGATGGACGAAATGCGAAAACGAACATCATCGGGCAAATTGTCGAGCGTTTTTACTAAATCAATAAATTTCTCGGAAGTTGTTTTGCCGAAATCGCCCGTATTTACACCTGCAAGCACGATTTCTTTTGCGCCTTCGGCAATGGCTTGCTGCGCCGCTTTTATGGTTTCGGCGATGCTTGCGTTTCGGCTGTGTCCGCGCGCGAAAGGAATAGTGCAATAGGTGCAAAAATAATCGCAACCGTCTTGTACTTTTAAGAAAAATCGCGTGCGACCGTCGCGCGAGCAAGCAGGTTTGAACTCTTTGATTTTCAGAATATCCGAATGAAAAATTTCCTCTTTTGAAGTCGCTTTCATTTTTCGTAAATGTTCCAATAAATCAAATTTTTCACTTGCTCCCAACACCAAATCCACGCCTTCGATAGCCGAAACTTCGTCTGGTTTTAGTTGCGCGTAACATCCTGTTACAATCATCAGTGCGTTTGGGTGTTGTCGGCGAAGGCGTTTTATTGCTTGTCGGCATTTATTGTCGGCACTGTCGGTTACCGAACAGGTATTTACAATGCAAATATCGGCTTCTTCGCCTGCACGAACTTTGGCGAAACCTTCGTCGCTCAACTGTTTGGCAATAGACGATGTTTCCGCAAAATTAAGTTTGCAACCTAATGTGTGGAATGCGACTTTTTTATTGTGAAAGAGAGAGTTGTCAATCATTATTCGGATTTCAGATTTTTTCAAAAAATCTCAATACAAGATTGTTCGGGATTATCAATAAGTGAAGTTATTTTTGAGATGCAAAATCAAGACAAGCAAGAATATCCTGACGTGTCAGTTCGGGAAAATCGGCAAGAATATTTTCATAACTCATACCTGCCGACAACCAACCCAGCACATCATAAACCGTAATACGCGTATCTCTTACACAAGGTTTTCCGAAGCGTTTTTCGGGATTAATTGTGATAATATTATGGTAATTGGTCATAAAAATTCCGTTTAAAATTGTAACGCAAAGATATTGCTTTTTCCAAGAATTGCAAAAACGTTTCACTCAAAATTAAACGCAAGTGTAATCATTTTCGTTGTAAGGCGCGAAATAGCGTTGGTGTATGGCGCAAATTGCGCAACATTGCCACCGCCGGCACCGGCAAGCCTGTCGGCTGTTGGAGTAATCATATTGTTGAAACCGATGGCAAACCGCAGTTCGGGCGAGAATCTGAAAAACGGGAAATAAATATTGCATCCTGTTCCAATTTCTACGAAATAATCGAAAGGTCTTAACAGAATATTTTTCTCTTGGTCGCGCCCAAAATCAATAAAAGCTCCACCGCCTATCAATAAATAAGGGCGAAAATTATGTACCCGTTCCGCATAGTATTTCAAGTGTACAGGAAGTATAAGCGGAACGGAAAATATATTTTCTCGATGTAAATCTTGCAAATTCGGTACTTCGGGGCGAACAAAAGCATTTCCTCCGTGACTTGTTCCTTCATAAGACAAAAAAGTGAGTGTTCGTTCCGTAAAATTGATAGATGGCGCAAAACGAAGCGAAAAATACCGATTTAAGCGCAAATTTGCAGTTAGTCCGGCAGTAAAACCCGGCATAAGACCCGAAACTTCAGCGAGATACATTCGTCCGTCGGTTTCCATATGGCTGAGTTGAACTCCGAAATCCATCGTGTTCATTCCAACAAAAAAACCAAAATGAAGCGGCAAACCAAAACGAAATTGGTTGTCGTGATAGGGTAAATTTCCTTGACTTTTTGCAGAAAACAAGCCAAACAGAATAAAACTAACAACAAGGTACTTTTTCACTGACTTTTGATACATATATTAATTGTGCTGATTTTTCAAATTAAAACGTACAGAACGAAACATTATTGTATTGCGACGAAAACGCATTTCTCAAATCAAACCGAATATTTTGAAAATTTCTCCATTACTTGACTGTAATAAGTTTTTGAAACAGGCATATCGGGTGTATTGATTGTGTCAAGTTCGAGAAATATTCCATTTTTTGTTTTTTGCAATACTTTCACATTGTCCAGATTTACGATATATGACCGATGACAACGAACTAAGGGCGTTTCGGGCGTCAAATTTTCTTCTATCCATTTCAGCGAATTGCGCAGTAAATAGCTCGATGTTTTTGATTTGTTCAGATAATATATCGTAACATAATTGTCGGCAGATTCGATGTAGAGCAAATTATCAAGCATAAGCGATATGCGTAATTCACCTTTTTCGTCAGGAAATGCAATTAATTTTTTCGTCTGCGTTTCAGTTTGTTCCTGTTGTTGTGTTGTGTCGAGTTGCTCCAACAACCGTTTTTTATCCTTGAACGCAAAATAAAGCCAAAGAATGGTATAAGGCAGAAGCAACACCAAAGCCGTATTTCTGGTCGATTGCTTAATCAAGGTAAAGAAATCGTCGCTGTTTTGTTCTATCACAAAATAAATAAAAAGCGAATAAAACAATGCCATAGTAAATACTTCGGCAAAAATCCAAGCGAAATACTGCCAATAAACAAGTTCGTGTTTTTTCGAGAAACGATGCAACAACCAGCGACTTATTACCACAACCAACATTCCGGTGAGTATAATGAGGCTTGAAAAAAAGAAATAAGTAAAATCAGAAACATTCTTGTACCAACCGCGCGACCCAAAAGGTTCGAACACGTTGATAAAAAATAACGCAAACAACGCCGTAAGCAATACCAATCGGATAATGTTTGCTTTTTCGTACAAATATGCAGGTATTTTTGTGTGCATCAATTTTTTTGATTTCGACAAAGATATTACTTTATTTATTATCGACAATAATTTTTGTGTCTTTTTCTTTGTGAAAGCACGCAGACAACACAGATTTTTAGGGTTTACGCAAATTTATTTCTGAAAAGATTTTCAAAACCTGTGTAAATTCTAAAAATCTGTGTTGTCTGCGCGTAATTTCACCCCGTATTTTATAATTTCACCCCGCATTATTGAAATTCATACTATTGAGTCGGTGCTATTCCCAATAATTTGATAGATTGAGATTTCTGTTGTTATTTTGCTCTCGAAAAAGGAAAAAATCTTGCACGTTTTTCCGCTCATTCAGAAAACTTTCCGGACTCCAAAACTTGCACAACTTTTCCATTTTACCTTTTACATAGTCCGGAGAGTTTTTTTTATTTTTCTACATTCAAAAATGAACACAATTATTCGAAAAAATGAACAATTTATCTGTTTGATTGGTTTTGTTATGAGAAGCTCGAAGTGTGTTTTTGCTTATTTTTCTGAAAATTCATATTTACGTTATAATTATTGTGTATATTTGCACCCGAATTCAGTTTCCAATGGAAACTGAATTCGGCAAAGCCACCATTAACAAACTATGAAATTTTATAAACCCGGTATCATATACATTATGCTTGATGCGATAGTGCTGTCGCTGGTATTTGGTATTGTGCTTGGTTGGTTTCCGTTAACAACTCAAATACCTTTTATCAAGTACAGTAATTTTATCCTGATTTTTGCAGTGTTATGGATTGTATTTTCGTATTTTTTCAAACGCTACAAAAAACGCCAAGGGTATTTTAAGGCATCTTTAAGGCTCTTTTATGTTACTGCGTCTGTTTTTATTGCTCTATGGCTTTTGATACAGCTTTTTTTTGATGGTGTTTTTTCCGAAAGAGTACTGTGGACAATTACAGTTGGAGTATTTGTTGTTGAATATATCGTCTTGGTTATTTATTACGCATATCGCTATGCGGTAAATTACGACGATATTCCGAAAGATGCCTTTGTCAATATTCCGCGTGAAAATGCGAAAGTAATTCCGGCTGAGCCTGTAAGCGAGGAGCAATATAATACATTACTCTCTTTAATAAAATCGTTTGTTGGAGAAAAAGCGACCAAGTTGCTCGAAAAAACAACCGATTTGCACAGCGGAAACTTACGGGTATTTTTTGAAAATGATATTAATGAACTGAAACTGATAAAAAATTATCAATACTCCACATTTATTCAGTTGAAAAAACTGAACAATATGCGGAAAGTAAACGCAATGTTTTATCAGATGAATGCCAAATTGGCTGATAACGGCGTTTTTATATGCTGTTTTGAATCTAAAAGCACGTGGAAAAAAGGCATTTTGAATAAATATCCGAAGTACATAAACCACATTATTTATGGTTTTTATTTTTTTGTAAAACGTATCATTCCGCGTTTGTTTTTTACGCGACGTTTGTATTATGATATTACCAGCGGAAAAAAACGGATTTTCTCGAAAGCCGAAGTGTTGGGTCGATTGGTTTACTGTGGATTTGAAATAGTTCAAGAAAAAAAGATAGATGGCTCGAGTTATGTTATAGCAAAAAGAATTGCTAATCCGCATCCTTTGCAGCAACGGAAATATGGTCCAATGATTAAACTGCCGAGAATCGGAAAAAACGGAAAACAGTTTGATTTTTATAAACTCCGCACGATGCACGCTTATTCGGAATATTTGCAGCCTTATGTTTTCGAAAAAAATAATTTGCAAGAAGGTGGAAAAATAAAACGAGATTTTCGGGTAACAACTTTGGGGCAATTTGCACGAAAATACTGGCTCGACGAACTGCCAATGATAATAAACTTACTGAAAGGTGATATGAAATTAGTCGGTGTTCGCCCATTGAGTCAGCATTATTTCAGTTTGTACAGCAAAGAATTACAAGAAAAACGCATAAAATTCAAGCCCGGATTACTTCCGCCGTTTTACGCCGATATGCCCAAAACATTGGACGAAATACAACAATCGGAAATGAATTATTTGACAGCCTGCGAAACAAAAGGCACGTTTGTAACCGATATATGCTACTTCTTTAAAATCCTGAATAATATACTATTTAAAGGAAAACGAAGTGCGTGAGATTGGAATTTTGGATTTTGGATTTTGAATTCAAAAATTCTTACGCAATTAAAATTTTCTCACAAAATTCAAAACTACTTACTTATGAAATTCAAAATTCAAAATTCAAAATTCAGAATTATTCTCTGCTGTTTTTTCAGTCTTTTTGCGCTTTCCGCTTATGCGCAGTATATTCCGCAGCACATTTCGTACACGCGGATTTACGATTTTTTAGACGAGTTGGCAAATGACGGCTTCATCGAACTGAATTCGGCGATAAGACCATATTCGCGTATGTTTATTACCGAAAGACTGCTCGAAGCAAAAACACAGGCAGAAAATTTAAACCGTCGTCAACGGCAAGAACTCATTTTTTTCTTGAACGATTTTGCATTGGAGCGAGGTAAATTGCCCGAAAATGAATGGCTTGATTTCGATTGGATTGTGGCAGAAGGCAGAACAAAACTTTCGCTTTTTCAGCCGGGCATTTTTTACAACGACGGCAATTTTCGCGCCAGAATGACGCCGATACTCGGAATGCATATTTTCCAAAACGGGCAAGGTAGTATGACACATCGTTGGTTTGGTGCAGAATTTCAAGCAATGATTGGCAGAAATCTGACCATTTGGGGAAGTATTCGCGACATTTCGATGTGGGGTTTTGAGGGTGATTTGTTCACGCAATCGATTGATTCTGAGCGTTTTTTTTTGGTCAATCGACCCGGATATGCGCTCAAAGAGGCAGTAGAAAGAGGTGATGGAGGTGGCGGTGATTTCAGCGATTCGCGCGGCGGAATTGCATACAGTTGGAATTCCGGTTCGATAGCTTTTCAGAAAGACAATATTGTTTGGGGCGACAATCACAACGGCTCGAATATTCTTTCCGGTCGTGCGCCGTCTTTTCCGATGATAAGTCTGAATTTACGACCTGCGCGCTGGTTTGAGTTCAATTATATTCACGCTTGGCTGGTTTCAAACGTGAAAGACAGCACAAATTATTTTTGGGAAAATCCCGAATTAGATGTCGGAGCGCGACCGCACTTTCGCCCTGCGCCCAAATATATGGCTGCGAATATGCTCACATTTATTCCTGTCCGCAACTTGCATTTATCCATCGGAAATGCGATTATTTACAGCGGAAGAACACCTGAGGCAATTTATTTTACGCCGATTGCATTTTACAAATCATTTGCTCACGCAACAACAAAAGCACTTGGCACTCAAAATCACAACTCGATGATGTTTATGAATGTAAGTTCACGAAATATCAGGCATTTACATTTATACGGCTCTGTGTTTGTTGATGAATGGAGTACTCCGCGTGTAAGACGAAGTAATCCCGAATCAAATGTGTTTTCGTACAAAATGGGCGCAAATCTTACCAATTTTCCGATACAAAACGTATCGCTGATAGGAGAATTTACCAGAACAAATATTCTCAATTACAAACATTCGATGCCAACGCATACTTGGGCTTCAAACAGTTACAATATGGGTCATTATTTGGGTGATAATGCGCAAGAATTGTTTCTTTCACTGCGCTACCGACCTATTCGTGGATTGGATTTTTCACTCTCGTACGTCGATGCCCGAAAAGGAAAAGAATTTGCTTACATAAGAAGAGGAGTTGATAACAACGGTATTTCGGGGACTTCACGTAACATTATAAGTCATCCGTCGCTTGGACCGATTATTTGGCGCAATCAAACGCTCGCTTTCAGAGCGGTTTACGAAATTTTCAACAATGCTTATGCCATTATTAATATCGAACACAACCACGCGCGCGGTTACGACAACCACGACGCGCCTTTGTTTGCCGAAAGACATATGACAGCGGAACAAGCATTAAACTTTTTTACGCCTAAATTTTTGCACGGCAGAAATACGACTGTAACGCTTGGCTTTAGTTTTGGGTTTTAAAATGAAACCATTAATCATAGGAATAACCGGCGGAATAGGCGGAGGAAAATCCACTTTCTCCGGACTGTTACGTGAAAAAGGCTACGCAGTTTATGACACCGACCGAGAAGCAAAACGCCTTCAAAACGAGCATCCCGAAATTCGCCAACAATTAGCGGCAGAATTTGGAAGTGAAATATACGATGAAATCGGACAATTAGACAGAAAACGCTTGGCAAGTCTTGTTTTTGAAAATCCACAATTGCTTTCAAAATTAAATAAAATTATTCACCCGATTGTAGAACAAGATTTTTTGGAATGGCAGAAAAAATATGTGCAAGAAAAATTTTTGTTTGTAGAATCGGCAATTATGCTCGAAAGCGGATTTGATAAATTGACCGACAAAATCATCGTTGTTACTGCGCCCGAAGAAGTTCGTATTGAGCGCGTTGTGAAGCGCGACGGCGTTACGCCCGAACAAGTCCGCGCTCGAATTGCCAACCAAATGCCGGAAGAAGAAAAAGTGAAACGAGCAGATTTTGTGCTTAATTCTGATGGAAAACGAGCTTTGTCCGAGAATTTAGAGGAAATATTGTTTGAACTAGAACAATTGTAGAGAAACAAACAAGCTCAACAGCAAAATCCTAAAACCTCTTTTTTGAATAAATATTTTAAGTCGTCAAATTTATTTGAGAAAAACAGTATCTTTGTTCCTTAAAATATCATCAATCAATAAACTTCATCAACCAATCAAAATTTATGAACAATTTCATTTTCCAAAACACAACAAAATTAGTTTTCGGTCGAGGACAAATTGCGCGTTTGGCGACTTTAATTCCTGCCGATAAAAAAATAATGATAACTTTCGGCGGTGGAAGCGTGAAGCAAAACGGCGTTTACAAACAGGTTGTAAATGCCTTGCAAGCACATAATTACATCGAATTTTGGGGAATTGAACCAAATCCGACTGTTGAAACTTTGCGAAAAGCCATTGCACAATGCAAAGAGCAAAAAGTTGATTTTCTTTTGGCAGTTGGCGGCGGCTCGGTGCTTGACGGCACAAAATTGATTGCGGCTGGCGTTTGTTACGATGGTGATGCGTGGGAAATTGTTTTGCAAGGAAAGGCGGAAGCGAGTTTGCCCTTTGCTTCGGTGCTGACGCTTCCGGCAACAGGCTCGGAAATGAACACGGGTGCAGTAATTTCGCGTGCCGAAACGCAGGAAAAATATGCGTTTTACAATCAGTATCCCGAATTTTCAATTCTCGACCCCGAAACAACTTTTTCGCTTCCGCCAAATCAGATTGCGGCAGGATTGGCGGATATTTACGTTCACGTTATCGAGCAGTATTTGACAACGCCCAACCAGTCGCGCGTGATGGATAGATGGGCGGAAGGACTTTTGCTCACCGTGCTTGAAATTGCGCCGAAAATCCGTGAAAACCAGCACGATTACGACACAATGGCAGATTTTATGTTGTCGGCAACGCTGGCTTTGAACGATTTTATCCGAATGGGCGTTTCGCAAGATTGGGCGACGCATATGATTGGACACGAACTCACTGCTTTTCACGGAATTACGCACGGCGCGTCGCTCGCCATTGTGCTTGGCGGAACGTTGCGCGTGCTGCGTGAACAAAAACACGATAAATTGTTGCAATATGCCGAGCGAGTTTTTGGAATTACCGAAGGAACAGAACTCGAACGCATCGAAGAAGCGATTGAGGAAACAGAAGTTTTTTTCCGCTCACTTGGTTTGGCAACTCGTCTTTCGGAAGTTGGCATCGGCACGGAAACAATCGAAAAAATTGCCGAACGTTTCAATGAAAGCGGTGTTGCTTACGGCGAAAATGCCAATGTAACAGGCGATGTGGCGAGAGAAATTTTATTAAAAATTTTGAATTAAGAATTAAGAATTTTGAATTGTCGCGATAATTCAAAACTTCTCTTAATTCAAAATTTAGAATTCAAAATTCAAAATTTTAACAATGGACATAAAACAAATTCAAATCGCTTATCAAGCCGTTTTGCAATTGTTGCTGTCGGGGCGTTTGAAACAGGCTTTCGACAAAATCGGTGCACTGAATAGCCAACACCAAAATTGGACTTTGCGCGAACGTTTCGATAATTTACAGCAAAATTATCGTTATATGCTTCAATATTACGTTGCCGGAGTGGAAGATCCGGAGCGAATTACGGTGTATAAAAAGTTGATTTCCGAACTTTTTTTACTCAATGAGGAAGTTCGCGAGCAAATGTTTGTGCAAAATTCGGCAAATTTCGAGTACAGTCAAAAACGCTATTTTCCGCACGCGCGCAAATACCGCGATTCGTATAAATTGCTTGATGCTTTTCGCGAAATTCACTCGCAAACAGCCGTTTTGGTGCAAGAAAACGAGGAATTGCACAAAGAGGAAATTACGCGTTTGCGAAGCGAATACGAAAAACTTTTGCCCGAAACATTCCGAGTTTTTTGGTTGAAAACGCAATTTCTGCAAGATGACAAAACGCTTTTTCAGCAAATAACTGACGAAAATTACGGCGGATTGGCAGAAAAATCTTTGATTGTTTCGGCGCTCACGCTCAATCTCTGGCGAATGTTCGACGAGGAAAAATTGCTGATGTTATTTGATTGTTGCGAAGCGAAAAATGAGCAGGTGAAACAGCGCGCATTAGTTGGATTGTGTTTTATTTTGGCAAAGTACGACCGTTATTTGATTTATTTTCCGATGGTTCGCAATCGTTTGGTGTTGCTTGCCGACGACGAACAAACGGTACAAAACTTCCGCAACATTATGAAACAGATTATCGGCACAACCGAAACCGAGAAAATTTCGCGGAAATTGCGGGACGAAATTATGCCCGAAATCATTAAATTAACGCCCAGACTGAAAAATAAACTTGAAGCAGACAATTTTATCGCTTCCGATGATGACGATTGGGATGAGGAAAATCCGCAATGGCAAGAAATAATCGAGGAGAGCGGAGTTTCGGATAAGTTGCAGGAATTGAGCGAATTGCAAATGGAAGGCGCAGATGTTTATATGGGAACTTTTGCGATGCTGAAAAATTTTCCGTTTTTTGCCGAATTTTCCAACTGGTTTTTGCCTTTCGACCCAAATCACACGGCAATTTCCATCCTTTTTGACGATTCCGATAAAAATATTCTGTCCGCTTTTGTCGGCAGTCAAGTGATGTGCAATTCCGATTTGTATTCGTTTTGTTTGAGTGTGTCGCAAATGCCTGAAAAAGAGCGCGGAATGTTGAAAAAAACATTCAAAATGGAGTCGGAACAAATGGAGGAAATCAAGAAAGACGAGGCTTTGCTCACGCCCGATACCGTTTCAAAAAATATCTCGAAACAGTACGTTCAGGATTTGTTTCGCTTTTTCAAACTTTTTCCGCAGCGAGGCGATTTTTCTGATGTTTTTCATTCGTCGCTTCACATTCACAAGACGTATTTATTCAATATTCTTTCGGCAGATTTCGGCTTCAAAAGCGATATAGCGGACTATTATTTTTCAAAAAATCTGTATGCACAATCGTTGGAATTGTTCGACCAACTGCTTGGCGAGGACACGCCGACAGCCGCGATGTATCAAAAAATCGGTTATGCTTATCAGAAAACTTCGCAGTTGGAAAAGGCGTTGGAAACTTATTTGAAAGCAGATATGATTCAGCCCGACGATTTGTGGACTGTGAAAAAAATCGCGCTCTGTTATCGTCTTGCGGGCGAATATGAAAAATCGCTGGAATTTTATCAGCGTGCCGATTTTCTAAATTTGGGAAAATTTTCAACGCAAATGCAAATTGCAAACGCTTATCTGCAAGCAGGAAAGTACAAGGATGCACTGAAAATCTATTATAAATTAGATGCTGAAAATGAGGATAATACCAAAATTCAGCGCGCGATTGCGTGGACTTCATTCGTTTCGGGAAATTTGAAAGAAGCCGAATATTACGCGCAAAAAATCCTTGCTGATAAGCCAACTGCGCACGATTTTCTGAATGCCGGACACATCGCTTGGTGCGAAAAAGACCGCAAAACGGCTCTCGAACACTACCGCAAAAGTTTGGAATTGCAGAAAAATAATTCGGAATTATTTTTGGAAGCACTGAATGAAGATGTTGTTCATTTGAAAGCAAATGGCGTAGATTTGGACGAGGTTTCGTTGATGGTGGATGCGGTGTTGTCGTAATTTTTAAAGTTGTATGATAAAGAAACATTTTATACTTTTGTCGAATGATTATGAATACAAGCAAAATCAGAAGTATAAGTAAAGAAATGGACATTCTTTACGGAAAAGTTGGGACGCCTGAACGCGAGGAATTTAGACGTGAGGCTTACTCTTGGTATATGAGCCAAATATTGCAAGATGCACGCAAGACAGAAAAAATAACGCAACAAGAACTTGCAAATCGTGTCGGCGTGAATAAGTCGTATATTTCAAAAATTGAAAATGGATACATCGAGCCGGGTATTGGTACTTATTATCGGATTGCTTCTGCTTTGGGGCGTTCGGTGGAATTAACACCGGCGTGACTATTTTGGCACAATATCATTTCTCAAAAACACAATAGAATAAGTCGAATTAACTATCTCGCCTCTGTGCATAGCAGGTGTAAATGTATAATTTTCACAAATTTTTTCAACAATTCTAATTGCCTCATTGTCTATTTCATCATCGCCAGAACTTCTACTAATTTCCTTGAAAGTGGCATTTCCATTTCTATCTATGAATATATTGGCAGCGACAGGTATTTTGCCAACATAATTTAATTCTTTTTTTACATTAAAATTTGACGATATAAAATGCCTTAAATAGTCTTCGCCCAAAGGAAATTCTGCTTTGAATTCAACTTGCCACCATTGATAAACAAAACTATCAAATGCAGGAACTGTGTTCCGAGTAGGATTGAAGTGTCTTTCTACAAGTTTTTGAATTAAAGAAATGTCATTATCATTTACTGTTTTAAACGTTCTCATTTTGCTAAACGACAAATCTTTATAAAGAGCAACTTCCCAAATATTAGGATTGTAACAACCTAAAAAATGATTTCTACAAGGTTTTTGAAACTTAAATCCTCTTGTTGAAAAAAACGGCGAGTCAAAGAAAGAGTCAGAACTTCCATAAATTCTAACCGTATGTCCTAAGTATGAAGTTTCCCCAACAAAATCATATTCGCAAAATGTAACTCTTGTTCCAACTCTAAAGTCAAGTATGAATCTTGGGTTGGGAGTAGCAGCGTGAATAGAAATAAAATAGTTAAGCCAATCGGTTTCGGTTAAAATTATTATATTACCTTTTCTGCTTGCTTCGTAATAATTTTCAGGGTCATTTAAATACAGTGTAATCAACTCTTTAAGAAAATCACTTAAAATAACTTCATTACTTCCGTAGCGATTGTTGCACGAAGTGAAAATACTAAAAATTATTGCAATACTTAATATTATGATGTTTGTTTTCATACCAAGTTCATTTTAATACTGGCAAAGATACAATTTTGAAAGTAATTTACAGCTATCTCGTTGAACAAAACAAAAATTCCGCGAATAAAAATCTTATTTATTCGCGGAATTTGTTTTAATTCGTAAAATTCATTTATGAGTTTTTCGCTTTTAACACGATAGCTTTGAACGCTTCGGGATGGTTCATTGCTAAATCGGCTAACACCTTGCGGTTGATTTCGATACCTGATTTGTGCAAAGCACCCATCAATCGCGAATACGACATTCCTTCCAAGCGCGCTGCTGCGTTGATACGCTGTATCCACAAAGAGCGGAAGTTACGTTTTTTGGTTTTACGGTCGCGGTAAGCGTATTGCAAACCCTTTTCCCAAGTGTTTTTTGCGACTGTCCAAACATTTTTGCGAGCACCGATGTACCCTTTGGTACGGCTCAAAATTCTTTTTCTTCTGTTGCGCGAAGCAACGTGATTTACTGACCTTGGCATAATTTAAAAATGATTTGTGAATATCAGCGTCGTTTTTCAACGAGCTTTCGGGCTGAGTATTCTGTTTTTAGACTTTGAAACTTGATTTAAAAATTTACAATTCGACGGATTATCTCAAACAAAGCATTCTTTTCACATTGTTCTCGTCTGCTTCGTGAACAAGACCTGTGTGAGTTAAGTTACGTTTTTGCTTCGTTGTTTTGTTAGTCAAAATGTGACGTTTAAAAGCATGTTTCCTTTTAATCTTTCCTGTTCCGGTAAGAGCGAATCTTTTTTTAGCACCGGAGTTAGTTTTCATTTTTGGCATTTCTACTATATTTATTATTAAAAATTTTGAATTTTGAATTATGAATTTTGAATTCAAGAATTTGAAGTTAGCGTTCAAAGTTCATAATTTTTCTATTTCAGTTTTTTATTTTGAATTTTGAATTCAAGAATTTGAAATTGGATTCAAAATTCATAATTCATAATTCAAAATTTTCTACTTCGGTTTTTTCGGCGAAAGCATAAGTATCATACGCTTTCCTTCCAACACGGGCAAACTATCCACTTTGGCGTATTCCTCCAAATCGTTGGCAAAACGCAGAAGTAATACTTCGCCTTGCTCTTTGAAAAGAATAGAACGACCCCTGAAAAAAACGAATGCTTTTACCTTACAACCGTCTTTAAGAAAGCCCACAGCGTGCTTCAACTTGAAATTGTAATCGTGGTCGTCGGTTTGTGGTCCAAAGCGAATTTCTTTCAAAACAACTTTTGCTGTTTTTGCTTTTTGCTCTTTTTCCTTCTTTTTTTGCTGATACAAAAACTTTTGATAATCAACAATTCTGCAAACAGGCGGCACTGCCGTTGGTGAAATTTCCACCAAATCCAACCCTTGCTCATCAGCAAGTTTTATTGCTTGCTCGATAGAATAGACACCTGTTTCGATATTCTCGCCCACCAAACGGACTTCTTTCACACCGCGAATAAAATCATTTATACGATGCTGAGCCTGTGGTTTGCCTCCTTTAAATTGAGGTCGTTTTACTACACGTTTATTTATAGTTAGTTCCTCCTAAAAAATTTAAGATGATACAATAAATTGTTCTTTTGCATTTTTCAGCGCGCAAATGTACGAATTATTTTTGAAACACGAAAATAATTGTAGATTTTATGTACATATTAATTTCAACTAACAAATGCAACTTTAAGTAGAGAAAAATTCTTTTCAGGGCAGCTGCCCTGAAAAGAATTTGGGAAAAATTTCTTACTTTTACATTGCAATGAAAAAAGTACATCTAACCCGCGAGCAAAGGTACACAATTTCCGCTTTACATAAGCAAGGTTGTAGCCAAAAAATGATTGCACAGACAATGGATAAAGATAAATCGGTGATAAGCCGAGAGTTGAAACGAAACGCCAATCTAAAAAGGGAAATACTCTTTCACTTATGCACAAGATATGGCTGAACTGCGCAAAGAGCGTATGAAAAAACCAAGAAAACTCTTGCCTGCATTGAAGAAAAAAATCATTTTAATGCTTGAAGAAGA